>Ga0058701_10000204_pt1 | contig 49250 bp, 38 predicted proteins | sample AgamicOrMae_FD_97039 | JGI IMG/M metagenome (GOLD analysis project Ga0058701, IMG submission 97039) | Agave microbial communities from Guanajuato, Mexico - Or.Ma.e | ecosystem: Host-associated > Plants > Phyllosphere > Phylloplane/Leaf | place: Guanajuato, Mexico | collected 2012-06-04
ATTACAGAGAGGACCCGTATGATCTTAGAGGCGTGCTGAGTGAATCGTCCTAGGCATGCTCCAGTAAGGGGCCGTCCCAAATTTTGGCCATATCATCGCGCAGGTCTTGCGCGCACTTGTTGACGCTGCACCTTGCACAAAACTTGAGATCCTACTCCCAATCCTACTTCCTTGCGACAAGTTTTCTGGGGAGAACATGCCTTTGCTGCTCCTCGAAGACCACTTGTTGCTCGCAACTATATATCAATTATGCATGATCTGCGAGTTTGGGTCTCTCTGAGGAAGTGGCAAGACTGAGGGACTGCTTCAAGCTGCACGACCATCGCTATCACTCACCTCAGCCTAGATTATGTGGGCCCACGACCGGTCAACTGCAAGATGTCAGAAATCCACCACTTCCATCAACTCAAATCAGATCAAAAATCAGATAAGTCTAATGAATGCACAATCAACGTTGGTTCCCGCAAGAGTCAACTTGCCCTCTTACAGACCAACATTGTCATCCAGAATTTGAGGTCCTTCTACGATGGAAATAGATCGAAATTCGCAGAGATTTTCCCACAATTTGAGGACAGGATTGAATTCAATATTATCAGCATGTCCACAACAGGAGACAAAATACTCGACAAACCTCTGCCGGAAATTGGCTCTAAATCTCTTTTTACGAGAGAATTGGAAGTTGCATTATTGGAAGGGAAGGTCGACTTTGTTGTCCATTCCCTCAAGGACCTCCCCACCACACTGCCTGAAGGATGCATCATAGGAGCTGTCATGAGAAGAGACGACCCGAATGACTCTATGGTCCTCAAGAAGTCGTTGCGCCGCACTTTGAATCCTTTGGATGTTATATTTCAAGGTACACGTTCGGACGAGGAGCAAGCTAAGTATAGAGTGGGAACTTCATCTCATAGAAGGATAGCCATGCTCAAACGGTTTAACCCAAGATTAGAATGTGTCAATATCAGAGGTAATCTCAACACCAGGCTCGATAAACTGGATCAAGATGAAGGCGATTATGATGCAATTGTTCTAGCTAAAGCTGGTCTAGATCGTATGGGATGGGAGGAGAGAGCATCCTGCGTGCTGACACCTGATGCTGACAGCAGGCTGGACAGTTGGTGCTATGCAGTAGGACAAGGAGCTCTGGCCATCGAATGTAGGAGTGATGATAGAAGGATGCTGGATTTGCTCGCGATGATCAACGATCAACGAACAACTTTTGAAACTATAGCTGAGAGAAGCCTAATGAAGAAACTAGACGGAGGTTGCTCAGTGCCGATCGGTGTAAGATCTCATTGGAGGGACAGAGTGCTAACACTCAAGGGTGTGGTGTTGTCTCTTGATGGGAGGTCTTCTGTTGAGTGGCAAGATCAGGTGAATCTAGACGGATGCGAGACGGGTAACGGCGAGGGAGAGGCAATCTCAGAGGCAGATTTGTTAGGTTTTGCAGTATGTGGTGAAGAAAAATCTGGGACGAGGGCAAAGATGGTCATGTGCTCTGAACTCGGTGAGCGTCTTGCAAATAAAATAGTCGATCTTGGGGGTCTAGGTTTGATTCGGAACATTAAATAGACATAGTTTTGTCAGACTTCGGACTTAGTATATTTTATTCCTGCCTATCCGGAATTATCCTTCTTGTGGCATGGATTTTATGATATCTGAATCACCCGGGTCTGTAATGCTCAGCGCTCCGACCCTATACAGCTTACCACAAGCGGCTCCCAGGTCGGTGTTTGTACCGGCGAAGTGGTGTACCCCGGTTTTAGAAAGCATGGCGTAGTACTCGATCTCACTCCTCCTCAGAGGTGGAGTGTTCGAAGCTATGATAACCAATTTCGCCTTGCCCTGCGACACGTGGATAGAGTGGTTCGTTAGTTTAGTTGTGATTAAATACAAACATTCGGATTTGGGGAGGACCGGTACTTACTAGCCTGAGAGTTTTGAGAGTTTGTCTGACGCCACAACAATATTGTCCTGACTTCATGACGAGAGCCAGTCTAGCGTTGATGCTCTCGCTTGCTGCCTTCTTGGCTTTGGATTTATCTAGGGGAGCCATTTTGACCAATCTAATATATTACGTCGTCGTAATAAATACATTCAATAGCTAAACACAAAATCCGAGGTCGGCGTTGATCGAAAGCCTTTGGACGGAACCCGGATGCATTGCTGTGGACAATTGCCGTATAATGCCGTACGCGATCATGCATCTTGGACCATGTGCGACTTTCTGAATTGATTTTGCCTGCAACGCATGCGCCTTCGCCGGCGGTAATTTCGAAAGAACATGTGAGAGTTGAAACAGAAAATGTCAACAAAAACGTTCAGATATGCACAAAGTTTTCATTCTTCTAACACCTGTTACAACTCGTTTCTATCAGCCATTTTTCCGAATGATCTAAACTCAGTAGATGAGAAATTTTCTGACACATTGGTCAGGTTCAGTCTCGTGAACAGACATGGACGAAATTTTTAAGTTCCAAGAGTCACTCATCGATTCGTTACAACGAGAAGATGCCAAGTTTACGACAACTGATGTGGCCCATGGTCTAGACAACGAAATTTCCAGAGCAAAGGAGTACTGCGGAAGACTGGCAAATCTTAAGCGGGATATCTTATCTTTGAAAGACAGAGCCGAAAAACTTGCAACGCGTTCCAACAAAATCTTGGATGAGAAGAAGAGGGTTGACATTGAAAAGCAACGATCGAAAGAACAAAGGGAGATACTTGAAAGGCACCTTGAACCAGTAGTGAATACGAATCGAGATTGATTACGTTGTTGATAGATTTTTGGAAAAGTTTAATAATGTCGTTGGTAACAGTAACAAAATTCTATACATCTTGACGGCGAGCTCTCAAACGCAAGCAGCGAGGGCAAGAATCATCGCTAGGATTCGCCTTGAAACAAGATTTGTGATAAGTGCTCTGACATTCATTGCACCGGTGCACCGTATCTGTATCAAATGGATAGATGATTTGGGAAGATTTGCATAACTCGCATATAAAACCTTTCTGGCAGCATAACACACAAGTGAGGACGTGTTGTCTCCCGAATGCTATCACATTCTTCATGACCTGCCTGAGTGCACCGGTCTTTATCTGGACTAAATCCTCTAATGAATAAGTATCGGTTTGTTTCATCAAATGTTCCCTGGGCCAAATCAATTTTGTTAACTCGAACGAAATAGAATCATGAACACATGTTGTGCAGTAGGAGCGGACAAAAAAAGCTCGCCGTCTCATCTCTTCAATTTCCCGTAAATCCGGGCACACTTTGTAAAGAAGCGGTGAGATCTTCTTCAGTTCAAACATCGACTCGTTAGATATTAGCGTGAGGAAGTGTTGATTCCTCTTCGATACGGGGTATTTGTTAAAATCCCAGTTGCATAGAACTCGGGAAGGTATCACTGATTTCTCATCTAGGTGGCATTCAAGACAATAGCTGTGACCGTCAAAGTAGCATAACCTAGGTGGACCAAACACTAAACCTATTGGTCTTCTACACGAGTAACACTTATAATCTTGCTCATTAAGCCCGGATTCATGAGGTATCTTCGGTAATTGTTTGAGGAACCGCTTCACCTCTGGATCGTTGCTGTAGACATCTAATACTACACTCTTTGGTATGAATTCGTACTCATCCTGTCTACTCCGCTCGTTAGATGGAGTAGGAAATTGGGTCAATGGATTGGCCCGCATTAGAAAACAATCTTCATCATCTATCTCATCAGTCATATTGCTATCAGGAGTGTCGATTCGTGAGCTACTGGAGATGAAACGTGTATCATGCTGGCTCATAGTTGTAGATCTGCCCCGCACCGTTGTTATCCTAGATGCGGGTGCGGATTCCGGCTGAATATTGGTCGCAGACTGTTCTTGGTATCTTGATTCATAATGTGGACTAGATGAGATTTCTCGTTGATTGTGGGTGAGTTTGTTGCTAGCTGATAGCTTAGATGGCCCCGCACTAGGATCCTTGGACGTGCTTGACTCTTTGGATGGCCCAGCATTATTCTTACCTGGTTTACCCTGATATTCCGCCCTTCTCTCTTCCTCTATCAGCAACTGAACGGCATCTATCGCGGGCATAACAGGGGCGAGATCGTCGTCATTGTAGTATGCAGCCTCAATGACATCATCACCCATGTTTCGCCTGTACTTTTTCAGTCTTATGTTCAGATTCATTTCGCGATAAATAATCTAGCATATGAGAACACCTATCATGACAGTAGATAATGATTCAACATTTTTTAGATGCAACGAATCAACCTTGATGACACAGTAGGACTCTGTTTATGGTAGGTCTGTGCGCGCGAGAGGCAGCAGCGAATTCATTCGCTCGCAGGTTCGTATATCTTGTTACAGACAGTTCAGGGATGAAGCCATGGGCACCCATGATTATCAAGAATAATCTCCGTAAAGATTTTGTCTTTGTCTTCTCTCCCTCGAAGTTTGGACACGATGTTTTCCATCATTGAAAGAGAGGTTAGCATTTGGTCTGACTCTATGTCTCTCACTCTCTCGGGTCGAGTAAGACGAAGCGAAACTTATCATTTATCTGTTCATAACTATACATGAGAGGACAAAGTCAACTGGTTAAAACTCTATCAAATACCGTGCAATGAATCACAAGCTATATGAGACTCCCGAAAGTGATGTCTATAGCGGAAAATCGTTATTCTAATAAGTTTCATCGCGGACTGCATTCCCTCAGAAGAGATCTGTCTCTCTTCTTTTCAAATCTTCGGCGGAACATTAAGCGCGCAGAAACTTTCGGAGAGTTGATCGACACGAGTCGAAGATGGAGTGATTGTCTACTCCAATTACTGCAAAGTTTTGCCCAAGAGGGTAGAATCCGCGATGGACACCATGGCGCCTAGCCTACTCTAATGTCCCTACTATCATCTGTGCTCCTGGTGATGATCGATAATATCGATCGGCCTCGGATGGACATTTGATGTGACTAGCGTAACAAGTGATTCGAACAATTGGTTTCCTAAATATCAAGATTTTATGACATCTACGACTATGTAAGGTCGGACGTCAGATTTTTCTTTGGTGCTATAGTTACAAGATCGACACGTAAAACCTATCTCCGGATCAGTCATATATTTGACATGGAGGCAATAGTAGCAAAATACGTGTCTGCAGCCAATACAGAATGGGTTGAAGGGTTGTTTGAGACAGATGGCACAGAATTTGGCATTGTGCTCCTGTCGAAACTTCTCCGAGAGTGTCTCTGATGTTTGGGGTGATACGATAAACCCTGTCAAGTTTGATAATCGATTATAGATCTTCTCAAGGTTAATCATTGGTATGACAGCCGCCAGGAACTCAGCTATAGTTTTCCAGAGTCTCTCCCTGTATATGAAACTCATCTGAACTCCATTGAGCAATGTGTTCATATAATAGCCTTGGTCGGTGATAGTCGGTCCGACACCTGTTAGTCGCTGTGTAAGAGTCAAGTATTTACTTGTTCGAAGGAAAACTAGAAAGTTTAGATTGGATATCACTCTATAGATAAGCACCATGTTGTCCACCGTAAGTCGAGATAATCTGCTACCTCTAGGATAAATCGCATGCAATTTCCTATCTATAGTGTGCTGCTTCTTCATTAAGTAGGAACCGACTAAAGTGCTTGCAGCGAGAATAATGAGTTGGAACTTTTCTGGCATTTTTGTGACTGGTCCAGGAGTTTTCTTATCTATGTTGGAGATATCTCCGTACTTGAGATTGTAGGCAGCCATCCCTGTTGTTGCTTCATTCCTGATTGAATGATGTAAAAGATAAAGACGGAGAAACATCTTGATTTCGTCATTGTAGCACGGTATTTCAAGTTGATCTATAGCCGAATCAATTGAGTGTCCTAAGTCTTCGTCTAGGAGATGTGCCTCTATCTGGGAAATTCGATTTGCAAGATATCTGTCTGTCTGGCTGGACTCCATGTTCAAAGAGTTGAATGAGGGTATCGAGTGGGATATCTAGATGAGAATTTGAGATGTACCATGACAGGTGGATGCTCTACCCTTGTTTGCTCGGTCTGCCTTGCATCAGCAGCAGAGCTGTTGCGCAGGCCTAAGAGTGACTCCACGCGACTGTTTTTTTTCTGAATCTAGCGTGTTGTCGATTCTGATGTGTCATAACTCATCTTATTAGGACATTTTATCATCAGGAGATGAGTAACATACTTTGTCACCTAAGAAGGGAGGCCTTCATGCCAATCCCACGGCGGAGTCGTGTGATCTGTGATAACTCTCACGTCGTGAGCATCCTGCCGATCCGCTCGAAATATTGGCACAACCGGGCTCGAGATGATAGATTCAGGAGAGAAAGGAAATGGAAAACATGGCCTATTGAATTACCAGATTTCGAACAATTCAGGAATAAGACAAAAGACGATTTTTCGCCTGACGAAGTACGGAGTCAGATGAAACGGAGCGGAGTGGCCCCGGCCAATCCTTGGAATGAACGAGAGATATATCAACCTTGTACTATGTCCACCATAGAGCCTTATTCTCCCCCCGAGGACGAGAAATCCACTTCATTAATGGATAAATTCAAAACTCCTGTTACCGGCGGAAAAGCTTTCATCAAGCAAAGACGAGCACTCTCCACAATAAGGGACTTTGAGGGCGACGAGTTCGATCTCACTAATTTCGCAAGAAGTTCGAAGGAGCTCTATATCAGAGCACATGATCTCTTGGTGGCTGAGGATACAGACAAAATCTTCGACTACGTAACAGAGCATTGTTGGCCTCTCATGGCTGCTGGCCTGAAAAAACACACGATCATATGGAAGTATCTCGATGACATAGAGGAACCAACGGCTGTGCATGTTCGTACCGGCGAGGTGACATCCAAAGGCAATACCTATGCTCAGATTACAGTTAGATTTCACTCAAAACAGATAATGGCTGTGTATGATCGGCACGGTAGACTAATATTGGGAAGTCCCACAGATGTCAAGGAAGTTCTAGAGTATATAGTTTTCGAAAAATATCTCGCAAATGAATACGGACTATGGCGTATCCACGATCGTATCCGTGTTAGCGACGATGTCCCGGAGCCCATACAGACGCGAGTTAGACTTCCCAACTAATAAATCAATCCCTCTACACATATCTTTATAGCCAATCCATCTATATCTCCTCGTACAATTCTCTTCGTACGAATAGCGAGAAGCAGCGCGCGTTACTGGTTTCTGTACGAGAAAACAATACAGCGAATGCGTTAACCAATTTGTAGGCACTTCACGAATACCATTATTTTTCCATCCCACATCACCATCAGCTGATCACCGATATTTGTGACTGGAGGTTTCATCAAGCAGGAAGACGTATGATCCGATATAAGAGATATTTGAGCCTTTTCTAATCAACTTTCAGAGGATATCTCTAAGATATAATATGAATCGAGGCAGATCAAGTGACTCGTTGGATAATGGGTTCGGTACTGTTATCTCTTCGTCATCCTCGACTACAGATTTCACCTCTGATGATGATATCAATGACTTATCCATCATGAGTGGTCAGCCCATCAGCAGCAAACCGAAATTTAGTAGGCTTCCAACCTTAAATCGACCATCACAAAGGATTATTGAGAATAAGTTATCCCAACAGAATTTTGGCTTCGCCCGTTCTGATGGCCTGTCCTCAGCTCATCATAATATTTGTGTTTCGACTGAGCGCCCATCAATCGTGGGCTCCAGTAATCACGATCGTAACTATTTAGATCCTTACAGCAGTCGATTCAGTAAGGATCGATATTCAAACTTGTACGATGATCTAAATGAGGCAGAAGATCTTAAGGACAATCTTAACCCTCTGTTCTCTGGAAACATGACTGATCAAGCTTTTAATCCTATTTTACAAGCTAATCCCCGTACTGTTCTCAATGGAGGAATCTATCAAGCTAATACCACTTCGAGTAACCCGCCGGTAGGCCCACATACAGCTAACATGAGACCATCGAATGCAGGTCAAGATAGGTCAAATAGTGATATAGATGAGAATGCTGCAAGTTGTTATGCTAGTTCGAGCGTCTACGATGGAATCAATTATCTAGGTAGCAATCTAGATTATAGTAGAACAGACGATAAAGATGAAAATAACTTATTTAGAAGGCCCGATAATGGTATCATTGATCCTCACATACCCGCTATCGCAACGGCAAGTAGGCCATGTGCAACCATGTGTACGGCGTTGATGAATTGTAGAACTTTGGAGGAAGCTATCGATTTTGTTGATAACAATCGTGATCTAATAGAGGATTTAACACGTATTATTAGTGAAGCACCAGCTTATAGAGATTATGACATGAGTAATTATATGATTGATTATTCGGTTAAGGAATCATTCAATCCAGAGTTTTGGCACGATCGTGAGCCCGTTGTAACCACAGCTGATGGTAACTGTCAATACCATGCGGTATCGATCAGCTTGACTGGCAGTGAGTTCCACACGCAAAAGGTACGACTATTATCGGCGGTAGCTGTCATAGATTATCGTGACTGGTTTGATTCAATGTTAAAGATAATCGATGGAGGTTCAGTGCTCGATTTGGTGCAAACCATAGCCCGTCCCTACTCTTGGGGCGATGCTACGACCCTCAAAGCTATTGCTGTGGCAATAAAAAGGAGAATCTTTCTCTACACTTGTAATATTGGTAAGAAAGACTATGAGATGGTCAAATCGATAAGCAAAGAGGAGTTGTTGGACGCTTTCAAGGAAAAAAAGTATCGCGGTGGAACTGGAATACACACATATGCCGATCCAATGACTCCTGTACCGGCTGGCAATTATATAATGCTGTTTCACAAGTCAGAACATTTTATTGCTGTTTTGCCGACAGATCGAAACCCCATAATGTACGAGCCATATAACCCCATCGTGCCTACATTTAGTTGATAAAGCTAAAGAGAATTTCAATGTTAAGAGTGATGGTATCCGGTGGTCCAAAAATTCGATTCACTGACGCCAAAAAATTAAACTCGTCAAACCTATGAGAGCCTTCTAGTAACTTGCTCATCGGCTCACAATTTTCTCTTTTCAACCCAAATTCCCCGCCGAGCCGGTTGTGACTGATTTCAACTCTTGCAAAAAATGAGAATTGGTTGCGTCACGTGGATCAGCCTCTATGCATCAGAAACGAGTCACTCCCATTCGCGTCGGCTTTGCGGGTTGACCATGTCGCATGATCCTCCCGGACATAGTGATATTCAAGAGACAAATGATGCGACCCAAGTGCTCAGCCCTCAGCCAAAGGTTGTCCACGCTGAGAATCTGATTATATTTCCATGAGATTGCAAGGGGGAGCTGCTCAGGAATGCACGCTAACAGTGAGAGTTGTCCCAACCTATCAATGGTTGTGACTATCTTTCATGGTCTTTGTTAATAGACTCCGCCTGTGCCTCAACCAACTCATGAGGTCGAAGCTCTTCGCGATCAAGATTTGTGCAAGAGCGGCACAAACAGCCCACGGGTGCATGAGTTTTGATCTGGCTATCTTGTTAGTTTTGTTCGAGAATAACTGAGAGTTAAATGTCGAAAAAGGACTATAACCAACTATCACTCACCTTTCTGTAAGGGGGATCGAGAGAGGGACAATCGAGTGTGAATGTGGCCTCTTGGGATCCGGTTTGCTGGCAGCATGAACAAGAACGCTCGTGCTGCCAAAACTTCGATGATGAAGTCTTTAAGTGGGATGGTTGAGCATTTCGTTAGTTATGATTGAATTCTTAAGAGATCTGAAGAATATAAAATACTTGCTCACGTCTAATAGCTTACCTGAACATAAGAGGGACAGGCTCCAGCGCAAGCGTAGGATGAGATTGCCTTGAGCGCGCAACCCGGATGCTTCAGTGCATGCACAATCGGAACTAGCTGACAGGTGTCCATTGATCCTTGCTCATTGGTTGGTGCAAAACTTCCCTCTGGTTTTGTGAAACGATGGCTCTCAAAATCGCCGTCTCCGATTGAGAGTGCGAAATTATGGCCGATTGTTTTCCTTTTGTTTGCTAAATTTTCTGATCGTGAGCGGGACATGTAAGCTGGCTCGCTACCAAGCGCCATTTTTGTTCGCGAACCATAAACAATTGCGTCATTTTCGCCTCCAATCGAGCCCCAGACTAGAAGAGACAGGTGACACAAGCTCACATGAAGACACAGGCAAAGTCTTGCACGCCTCATTTTTTGTTCTTTTTCCTTATTAGGTGTTAATATCTTCGAGAGAGTGTAAAACATTCGCACCCAAGCAGGTTGGTTTCGTATAGAGCTCAACTGGCGGGAAGGCAACAAACATCACGACAAACAATCGTGGCACTACCAGAACCACACTCAAAGCCGCTATAAGTTGACAATCTAGGAGGATGTAGCGCAGAATCAATCTAATGCGATTAGTTGGGCACTAATCGCACCCTATGAGTGATTTCGGATGCGAGTAAATTTTCAGCCATTTGCTCGAGGCTGGCAGTTGACATATTAAAGCAAGAGGTAGATCAATCACGTGGATGGGGCAAAATGTGTCATTGTTGGCTGAAAATTTCCTCGTATATATCGGACGGAAACTGTCAAGTTAATATTGTGCTCTGCGTCCTGCCGACGCCTAATGGATGGTGAAATTTTCTCTCCGTCCATGTTCCTCAAGTCTGACTGGCTGTTTTAGTGGACTTTTGCATCCAACCTGCGCAAAAGCCACTACTTGCCTCTCTCACTGTTTGCAAGCCGACGAGGAACAGCAGGAAGAAAACTTTAACAGGGTGAACCTCGATGGCACCGCTTGCCCAATCGCAAGCTCAAGGGGTACCGAACGGCTGATGTTTTGTCAAGTGCATAAAATCCTGTAAAACTCAGCTGCATCCAGTGAACTCGTGCTGCTTGCATTCGCGGGGATGATGCAATCAGTTACCAGCTATCGTCTTTCAAAAACTCCATGTCGTACGAGCGAGAGCAAGACAGGCAAGAGGATGCTAAGGTGCCTTTGGCGAGGACCAGAATGCAGACACCTACGCTGTCATGCATCCTTGCCACGCCCTGAGGAATCCATCGAGCGGTTATCGATTCGACTTCGGCTCCGTTGGGTCAGTCAGTTTAGATAGGCACTAGACTTGGCGGCATTGGTAATGAAAGAAATGTTCGAAGGGCCACTATTGAGTGACAACGATTCAAGCAAGTGACAAAAGTAACCAGAGGGAATGCCCACTCCATATGGGACCAATTCTGATAGTTTAGGTCTCAGATCTCAGCACGCATGCGCTGACATTCAATACCATCTGGGAAGTTATTATATCGCTGAGATATAACGAGGGGCCGACGTTAATGGTTCATGCCGATATAGTGCAGCTAAGTTTGTGGGCCGGGTTTCAAAATCTTTGTGCAGGGCTACAAGGATTTCCGTGATTGATGATCGAACTCCAGACTGGATGGCATTGTTCGATTGACGTGTCGCACTCACCTTGTTTCGGGCAACCACTCAGCGAGGTCTACCCAGTTTTTGGCGTATCTTACTGAAAAACGCAACCCGAATGGGGCAAAGGTGGTAGTGCTTATATAATTTTGACGCTGTGTCTGTGAATGCGCATAGGAGTGAATAGAGAGGAAGAAAATGTCGGATTGAATGTGTGAGTAACATGATTCAAGTTTGTATGTCGTGCATTATGGGTAAATATTCTCACCATTGGCGATAGAAAGTTATCGGCGCCCGCGCTCGAGAGACGAGGCTAACTGGTCGGCGCGGCTTGTTGAAGTCAATGATGAGCGGATGGCTCGGATTGATTTATCGCCCGAAAGGAGTGGTAGTGCGGGCTTGGCTGCTTATTTGTATCTCAGCAGAGGCAAAAACCAATCGATAGGATCTTGGAGAAAATGTCTGCCAGCTTGCCAGATTTTCCCCAACTCCCACTGCTTATAAGCCTAGTAGAGCTACTGGGCTTGAGCTCTAGACACGAGTGCGCAACAGGCGCTCTATGAATCACGAAGACCATTATTGGAGAGTTCACTAGTATCAAACTGTTGTAGCTGACGGATAGCAGTGCCTCCTGCTCCTCTCTTGCAGTCTTGGTCTTCGTCGCCTCCAACTTCTGCCACATGTTCGCCTTAAGTCCCCGCGAAGACGCCTCACCGATGGCAACGATCAACAAAACTTTTCTCTCCACCCCAAGGGTATGAAAACTCTTTGGTCTTGTCTATCTGTGCATTATGCACTCACATAGAGCACCCTATTCTTCTGAGCATGAAAAAATGCACACACAAACACAGACACTTAAGCACACTGACATATCGATATACCGAAACCCCAAGACGCCAATACACCAATACACTCTGGCATAGCTAGAGAGATAACAAGCTTGTGCAACAATAACCTCACTCGTGCTCAGTTTTCTTGAGAATCTTTTTCAGCTCATGCGCAACTCAACGATAAAGTGTTAGTTCCAGTGTCTAGTCTCGTCCATTTTATAAGTAATAAAAAGTAAAGATGCGCAAGACCGAATTACCGCTCGGGTCCGGTGATGACGCCCTGTGAGGAAATTCTAAGTGTTCTATCAAGCTAGATCGACTGCCGGCGCGAGAAAGACCAGGCCTTTTGGCCCCAAAACTTCTATGTGCCAAGCTTGTAGCTTTACACTGGCAGCTCATGAAGTCGTGTATGTCTTGAGAGGGACGATTTTTTTAAAGTCGGCAGTCTAAAGCGCGTCAAGCTTGCACGGATAGGCAACAAGTTTTCAACCTGGGGTATAGTCTCGCAGACTCATACGCTAGCGTGGAATTACAGTTACAAATTAGATTATCTCCATCAGGCTTTCCCTTTTGAGAGGCGAAGAGAGGGGAGAGAAGAAGATCGAAGAAAAACTTTTAGGCTAAAGCTATTTGAACAAGGTGAACTTGCACGCGCGAAGTGAGACACTTTCATGACATTTGTTCCATCCCATTATTAACAAGACTCCTCAGTGTTCAGTTCAGATCTGGCGGCAGATAAGCTCAAGTCTCAGAGTGCTTCAAAATAGTCTTAGTTTGGCGCCCCTTGTTGTGGGTGAATCGGTGATTTGTTGACGACAGAAACTTACCTCCTAGTTACACCAATTAGTCTCAGCTCTATTGGGGAATTAGAGGCAGCTGTCAAAATAGGCCACAGGAGCCATCGTGCTATATTCTGATAATTTGACATTAAGGCAAAAGAAAATTAACTAAACATGAGTAGGAGGGTGATCGTAGATGAGCTAGAATTTGAAGTCCCCTACGGAAAATTGGCCGCCAAAACATGGCACGAAGAAACGGAAGAATCAAAGCGTATTCTAGTCCTACATGGCTGGATGGACAACGCAGGTAGCTTCGACAATCTAATGCCGCACATCAAGTATAAAGATGACCTATACATAGTTGCACTCGATTTACCGGGTCATGGAAAGTCGTCCCAATTTCCTCCCGGGGCCTCTTATAGTGACCTTAATATTTTGATGGAAATTCGCCGTTGTTTGACCGAACTGAAATGGATACAACCCGTTCCAAAGAAGAGGGGCGAGACGAATGGTCCAGAGATTGGCGGCGGAGGCGGTGGTGGGTTATTGCATAGTGCAAGCTCAAACAGTCTCGCTAGCGAGACTGATGAAACTCTTGAGACAAGGAAAAAATTCTCCATCATTGGCCACAGCTTGGGTGGCGGTCTTGCCCTCTTCTATGCCAGTTTATATCCAGATGATGTGGAGGAAGTTATTCTGCTCGACTTTATCAAGGCAAAGACACCTCCTGTCGAGGTACTACTGAAAAACACTGCTTACTCCATTGATCAATTCATCGAGACAGTGCCCTCGCAATCACCATTTCCTTCGCCTGTTTTATCAAAGTCTACATTCTCATCAAATAATCCTAACAAGATGGCTGATAAAGGTCAAGTTGTTGTATCTCAACAGGCCGCAATTATAGCGACAATTGAGGCACACAAACTACTTGGCAAATTAACACGAGATGATGCCACCTGCCTGCTAAAGCGCTCGACAGTAGCAGTTAGCACTCCTCCAAATTGTGTTATTTATTCCAGAGATTTACGCTTACAATCTATGTTAAATCTTAGGGAAAACTTCGACGTCCATAAGGTAATGTTCGCCGGAGTCAAGTGTCATGTCCTGATATTGTTGGGCGAAAAAGGCATGTACTCCGAGAACGAATACTTTAGGGATAGAATGGACCAAATGGAGGCCTTCTACAGGGAACGAGCGAAGAGTCTACATCTGCAATGGATTGAGGATGGTGATCACTATGTTCACATGAATAAGCCACTACAAGTGGCTGAATTGATAACCAATTATCTGGCTTCGCCGGAAGATTTCCGAGTCATCTAGTTCGCGCAGACTCTTTAGAGTGACAACCATCTGAAACTGATTTAACTCGACAATAATCGATAGGAGTACAATCTCAATGAGAAGTTGCAAAATGGCTACTTGGCATGCATTCAATCAGTCATCGAAGTGTGACATAATTGGTGATCAGCATCAGACCAATGTTATCTTGTGCTCCGGACAATGCTGAAGGCTGGCGCACGAAACAGCTCAACATGTACAATTACACCCTAATCAGAGATGAAAACGACATGAGCACGAATATCAACACTAACATATGAAATACTGTTGATGGATCAAGATATCAGCGATATATTTCAATGGAAATGTTCATCTTATAACAGTATTGTAAAGATTGAGACTGCCTAGATTAGCGTGAAATATCCCTCGCAGTCTGCATAAGCTGGTGTCGGCTTCACTGACACACTTCAATGATTTATACCGAGAGTCGATCGTCACGAGAAACCTCCAATCAATAACGTCGAACATCTATTTTTTGATTTGACATAACTTTGGGACGCATGAAATCTTCGATTAACTAGACCTTGCTACCATTGACTAGCCGCCTGAATTATATTAATGATATTGATGCATTTCTACTGGTTCTACAAAACCAAAATCCTGCTGGAATGATCTAGCTGCCTAAATCCCTAATAGTAAAATGAAACTTTATATACGTATGATGTCTTTCTCGACGGGCTGGCCAATCACTTCGTCCAACTAACTTTAGGTATGTCGTAGTGCTCCGATAAAGAGTCCAGGTGTTTATTAAATTCCTCTACGCGTTGTTTATGAGTTTTGGCAGCTTTCCTCAATATCCGTCGTTCCGCTATCTTATCTTGCTTGGATTTGAATGCTTGCTCTGCTTTAGTTTCAGCAATGACTATCACCTTCGACTGATCGGCCACACCAGCAAGTGGATCATCTGTGTTTTTGTTCTTCCTCAACTTCTTAGACCCAGTGAGTTTAAGAGGTTTCTTGATAACAGAGTCAAAATCATCGTCCATACTAGTGGCAGGAGTTTTAATTTCTATTGCTTCTCTAAAATGAACATATCATAGTTATACTAGCTATAAAAGATACTTTGAAAAATAATCTTGCAACAAAAACATTAGTCCCGAAAAGTGGGCGTCTGCCCGAACTGTCAGGAGCGAGTGGGCGTGTTTCCGGATTCCCGCCGGTCCCCGACCGCTTTAGCGTGGCGTGCATTTTGCACGCCGGCTACATAATTTCACAATAGTTCCTTGAACAGTCATGCATTATTAGAAACTGGTCAACTTCAAAGAACCTTTCTCTTCAGAGACATAGTATCATCCAAATATTTAATTTTTGATAGGATAGATTACAGTCACAAGAGACAACAATGGGACACGCTGATATCTGGTGCTCAAGACCCAAGAAGTACGGCCCCGGTTCGAGATCTTGGTAAGTATATAACGTAAAACTAGAAACGATGGGGGATAGACATTCATGATTCTTCGACCATAACTAACGATAAATCCACGCCGCTTCCGACATCACCAACACAAACGTCCGCCATCTCGCCACTCTGAAAATCCGAAACATGAATCTCAAATGCGCCGTTGTAGCCGAGTATGCTTCAACCATCACGGCTTGATTAGGAAATACGGCATGATGATATGCCGTAGATGCTTTCGGCAGTATGCTGACTTGATTGGGTTCAAGAAGTTAGATTGATCAAACCAATAAAACATTCTACCCTAAATTGGTCTCACCAACAATGTCTTTTGTACATCGGGAGTCCCCAAGAGATGGAGCGGTCTTCACGTAGTCCACAGACACCCATGGCTCTTTGGCACTGGATCACAATATTGATTCAATTTTCCACCAATTTTCGCTGTTTCTGGCCCTTCTTATCCGACTCTTTGAGCAATTCAGCAAGCTTAGTTTCCAGCTTATGCGTGTTCAAGCCCTGACGTCTGTTCTCGACAATCGCGGCCTTGATCATTGGGATTCCGATCTCCGGATAGGTCTCATGCAGGGGTTTGAATAGATTCTTTCCACCATCATTCTCAAAAGAGTCGTCCCTGAGCCAAAACATATATGTGAGACCGGTCATGAAGCTAGCGAAAAGAACATAATTATGAGACTCGGGCAAATCTCGTCGATCACCACCATAGAAATTGTCGGTAGCCTTGTAGTCCAAGTAGGCAGCACTTCTTGTAAATTTGACAGGTGGTTTGTAGTTTTCGTCAGTCTTCTTTGTGGGTCCATCTGATTTTGTGACTGAAGTCACTCCCCGGAGTGATGTAATTCCATTCAATCTCAGAACTCCCCCATTGATTGTTTGGGCACTGCTCCTGATGATATTGCCGTTAAGTAACATATTTGAATCTACCTTCGGTGGCTCGAATAGCTAAGATTGGATGGTTCAATTCATACAATTGGAACTATGTGAAGGATGTTGAATATCTGTGATTGATATAGCCGAGAATCCTGCTCACAAATGTAAACAAGGTAGCGCGCAGATTCATGGTCTCGCAGACAAAATTATAAACCCTCGTTTCCACATTCTGCAGGATGTATCTGTATGCTTCCTGAGCGATTCTTAATCAGTCGTTAGCTCTCGACGCTTCGTTAGATAATCTATGATTCAAAATTTTAGAGATTACTGTATCTAGTTCAACTTTGTCTCAACAGTCGCATGGGCAGACGAAGAGAGGGGCTACAGGCGGCTTGCTGCCTTTTATGGAGTTCGAAGAGAGCTTTACGCCTTCAACCGGAGTGATTTGAATATGGTTAGCCATGCAATGTGACAACTTACAGTTTAATGGTAAATTTATTGAGCAACAAAATCTCTCCCACGACCAGCAGTTCTATCTTTACAAAATCGATCTGCAAAATTTCTGTACGACCTGTCACTCTTTTTTGTGAACAACGAATTAAATATTGATTCTAATCGGGATAATATGTTGCTTCTAAGCGATGAATTTGATTTCCTTTTCCTGCCTCCTGGTCTGAACAGATCTTCAGCCATTGAATCAGCTTTGAGTCCAAGGATGTACTTCAGATATTTAACACGACTGGCGCTCGAAATGCTCGCAGGATTCGTGAGATCGTCAGCATAGTCGGACAATTGGCCTCCTAGACCAGGAAAGGTTTGAGGGCCGGCTGATATCATATCCAAGTTTGCATTCAGGGGGGAAATGAATGAATTACGATTAGATTCGGCCATTGGTGGACTGAAATCTGTCGGATTTGTATCTATCAATTGGCTTTCATCAGCAAAAGAGAACACAGGCTCGTTGAGGTCTGCAATTGGCAGACTGGCCAGCTCCTGTTCGCTAAGATTGGGCACAGGAAACGGGGAGCTGGTTAGCTTCACTATGTTAAGCTTTGATGGCGGTTTTCTTTTCGGATTCATCAGTGATTGTAGGTCCTTGATCATGACGCTTGTTTGGTTGTTGTGTTGACTCGAAGCAGTCTGTTGGCGACTGAAACCTAGTTGGCCTAAGACACCGCGTCCGAAGAGGCCAGTAGAGGGGGAGCTAGTGGGCAATCTTTCCTTATTATGTTTTGATAAGAACAACTTCGGCTGCTGAGTTGTGAGTTGATTGATTTGTGTGCCGAACTGGAAGGGAGCAGGAATAATTACTGGCTGAATCTCGCTATCGGATGCGAAATTTGAATGAGAATTCTTGTGGTTGTGATTATAGTTTTGATTAGCCATAGATCCATTGCCCTTCATTAAGTTTTTGAGTCGCTGATTTAACAGGCGTTTGTAGTTGGGATTCAAAGACCCCTTCTCGATACCTTGGATGGAGAACATATTGGTTATGGCAGCCGCGAGGATTCTTCCATTTGGAAGCCTGATAAGATAGCCAGGAACAGTTGCAGCCAGAGGAATGGGCACCAAATCAGGCATATGAGATAGAGCCCATTTATTTGGCAAGTCGGTGACGACCAGATTTAGCCCGTTTTGCTTAGTTCTCAGCTCTTCGGATGGAGACATCTTCTGGTCTTGTTGTTGGATCAACATTGGGGGAGCTTGACCATTTTCAAAAGTTCCCAATGCAGTTGGGAACATCATTGGATCGAAATTTCCTGGCGGCGGTGACAAGTTATGGTTCGAAGCTGCCGCAAAGGGATTCTTGTATGCGGCCTGTGGAATTTGTTTCAGTATACTTGCCAAAACATCCGAGTGAGAATTTGGAGTGACATTTCTCGCATTGAAAGATTGATCCTGGAAGAGTGAACTAGTAGCTTGTGGCTGGAGAAATTGCTTGTAGCTATTCTCTAGGGCACCCGTGGCCTGATTAATTGCTGCCTCCAATGCAACATGCTCACTCGGTAGCTGGTTCTTCGCAAGTGCTAATCCCAAAAATTTCAGCCTAGCATCCTGGCTCATGTCATGAGCATTCTCTATTCTCGTGTCGCCCATCACGAATTGGCTGTCCATAGGTGAATTTGGGCCCGGTAATGAGAACTGCGAGGTGTTATTCAACAGGTATGGGGTGTAATCAGTGGAGTGGCCACTCTCCGAAGTGAGTGCAAAACTCTCCATTGGATCATTCTTTGGGTTTGAATTGAGCCCGAAAAATTGCGGCCTGTTCAATCCGCCGAGCTGATCCAATGGAGACTTTAGCCTGAATGGAAGTCCATGTTGCTGAGCTAGGTCGCCTATAGTCAGTGCCGGTGCTTGGTGGCTACCGATAGGCTCTTCTGGAACCGATGGGTCGTTCGTGTAGTAGAGAGCCTTCTTGTGAGGGTCGTCTAAGTAGCTCGCATAGGCACGAGTCTCTTGATGAGAGCCGCGCTGAGTTTGCAGCTGCTTCATTAGCTTGTCGGCAATATCACTATCCGGAGTCTTCCTGGGAGCTGGTACCCTTTGAGGGAGGGGATAGGTTTTAAAGGTTGAGCCAATGTAGACTTGGTTCGTATCCTGCACAAAATTTGTACCAATTTGCTTCTTTGGGGGTTTTTCCATCTCTTTGCCGAGATCTCTTTGTCGGTCCTCGATTCTATTCCTGTTGTCTCGTTGCCCCCCTTTTTCTTTCGCCTGCTGATCTTCTTTGACAACCAAATTCGGCCCCTGCTCTACACTGCCATCCTGATTGTCGTTGATCTTTATGATCTTATATCTGATTTTGGGCTTCTTACTACCACCGGATTGTTTCCCAACAGAGTTCCTTGTGTCTTCTGGCCTTAAGATTTTGACTGAATCGGTATCCGACTGGTAATTTTCCAGATTGGTGGGCGCGCCATCAGTTGTGTAATAAATTATTGATTGAGGTTTGTTTTGGCCTACTCGCACTCTATCCTTGTTGATCTTTCCTCGGGTTTGATCAAACTCTTTAGCTTGGTGCCTTTCATCTTTGGAGCCTGCTTGATTGTTTGATGGCCTGTTGACAACTGTAGTTTTGACCATTGTGTGAAGACCGGTGTCAAAATTAGCCGAATAGGGCGAGATCAACGAGTTCCGGTTAGAGTTCGGGGGCCTCTTTGTTGTGCTTGACAATTTGATACGATTATGCCGATTTTCCCCTCTACTGTCACCGTTTCCAGTTGATTTTTCATTCGATGTACCTTTTCCTGCGTTGCTTGTTGTATATGGTTGATCATCTCCGCTCGAGCTCTCGCTTGTGTTTGGCCGGTTGGACTTGTTGCTGCCCACAGGAGAGCTCTCTTGAGTGGATAGCATATCTAGTTGGTTCATACTGTTACCATTATGAAGCGCCTTTTGGGCTGATTGTTCGGCCTGCTGCTGAGCCAAATACTTTAACAGCAACGCTCTGTTGTCCATTAGGAATTTCAATGGAGTGTAAGGGAGAAAATTTGGGTCCGTGGTCCTGAGAGGTGAGGCAAACATCTGAGCTTGATCAAATGTGGTCACTGGGCCTGTGCGGCGGTCAAGCTCTGGATGCCAACCCATGAGGCCTGCTAAGTTGTTTTCTGGACTTTCACCATCTCTAACCATGTTCCTTTCCCTGATGAGCTTGAGTAGTTCTACGACTCTAGATTGCGAAACCAAATCTTGTTTGACAATTGAATTTCGATCATCACTTGCCTCTGGCTCATCGCCAAGCATAAGGAGCCTTCTGACTCCATTAGTTTTGGGCTCATCAGTTTGCGCAGCCTCTTCACCTAGTCCCACTAGGTTAGACTGTTGTGGAGCATCAAAAGGTTGCGCAGGCAAGGGCTTTGAATCATGGTCAGGGGAGTCTGTAAATATTCCTGAAGTTTTAACAGGGATCGATTGACGACCAAGTGAGCTCATGTCCAACGGTTGATCGATAGGGCTCGCGGTACTTGTGAAGTCTTCGCCACCACCGGAAAGTCTTGATAAATAATCTCGTCGCCAATCATCGATACTGTTATCTTCTAGCGGGGTAGCGACAGTGCTCGTGCCAACTCTAACCGGCTGCTCGTTTGTCACCAGAACCTCAGGGGGATGAGCACCATTTCCCGCTCGTTTATTGCTCATTTCAGCCAGACTGCTCTGCTCCTCCTGATGCAGTTGAGAACTCGCCACGGATGCAACTGCATCGCCGGAAGAAGCATTGTTAGACACAATGATAGATCTCTTTCCGTGCAAATCCAACTGAGACGCCGTTATATTGACAAGTGGGACACCCGCTTCCTCAGACGCTCCATTAAGATAACTTATCACTGAGGTCACCGCGATTGGAGTTAATGTTGTTGTCTGGACACCTGTTTTTGTCTCATTTCTGTCGTTGGAAGTTGCTGTTGTGCCAGAATCGTCATCTCTCATGGGCGGAGCATTTGAATCTTTGCCGCTCGTTGTGTCGAAGATCATAATAAATACAATGAGCCATAATGGTTTGAATTTTCCACAGCTCAGGTTCAGATATTTGAACGATGGCATCTTGAATTTTACATCTGCTTTTCTTCTAGACATGATCTTCTGTTGGCCTCTATATGAGACTATGGAGATTATCATCTCGGTGGACGAACTGCCATACGACAACTCTAATCAGAATTGTCCCAAAATGATTTCCTCCGATCAGCAGCAAATGAGACCCAAACCGATGGCTCAAGCCTAGTCGACTGCCAGCTGGCAAGAGTGGTCAAGAGCGAAAGTCGGAGAGCCGGCCAATCGGAGACACTTCAGAAGTTTGTCTTGATTCGCAACGATTTAGACAAAAGGGAAAGAGTATGGAACCTTGATTCTGCCTCAGGACAATAAAAGTAGACCGCCATTTGCTGTAAAATCAAGATCACTGTCATCATACAGTTGCCTTGAAGCTTGTCTGCGCGGATGAATCAAAAACTTGACACCAATCCGATTAGTCAGCCATTATTGTGCAGGATTTCTCTGCTCTGTTGCACTGTTATTTGCCATTGATTGTGAGGTTTCCCTCGAATCTCATTGTTCTGACAGGCACAGGCGAACCCATTTTGGCCCGATAAAATGAAATCTAGGTCTATTGGTTTTCTCCGACACCAAATGTTTGCCTTGAGATCCGCCGGACTGCTGCAAGAGGCAGACAGACAATGGGTTCTAGGAATAAAGCCATTAAGTTGCACAATGTGAGCGAGGGGACACCCATTTCAAAGAAATCAGAAAATCTGTTGAGACAATTTGAAGTCTTGGGCCATGACGAAAAAGATGCAACTAAGCTAGATGGACGAATTGATGTTGGAGTGCGGCAGAGTAGAGGGATCTGAATCTCTATTTAGACGTTACAGAGAATACTCTTCGGCACGTTATAAGAACTAGTAACAAATGTTTTCTCTCAAGTCGGACAGAAGCCATTTCGAACTTGGATATGGTGAGCTCCGAGGTTCCGACCAAGTTATGCTAGTTAATAACGAAGTCACTATCAGCAGTTAGATCATAGTTGGCTCACCGTGGTCTATGATCTCGGGTGAAATATCTTTGATGGAATGAGGGTGCCACCGATTGATACTTTTCTATCTCACCTCCTCTCACTATTTGGTAGATTTCACGAATGTAAACCCGCATCTGGCGAGTCTCTGGCTTTATTTTGTGTATAACTCAAGGTTTGACTTAAATAACGAGCAGTTATCTGAATTAATGGGCATGTTCAAAGTGTAAAAGGGATTTTTCATCACATAGTCTGCATACAATTCATATAACTTCTTAAGTAATTCCTGCTTATTCACCGTCATTGGAGATGCTACAAGAGATATATCACTGATTACAACAAATTTCACCTTTGTCAGGGTTTCGAAACAGTCTAAACGAAAGTTTTCAGCCTCAAGGGTCTTGATACCTAATGATTGAGGCATGAATGTGTTGAGATCGCCAGCGGCCCCCTCCAAACCGACACCTATTTGCTCAGAGTTGGCGTAACACGCATAGAATAAGGATGCTAGTACTATATTCTTGTCTGTGTTCAATTTGGAGGGTTGTGAATGGTAATCGAATATTAGACTTCCATTGCTACTAATAATGTATATCGCAACGATATCGGACATTTTGGCTATCAGCACTATCACAGGCCGACTGATGGGATGCCCTACTGATTATTGTCACTCTGGGTACTCAGAACTTTTTTCTCCAATAGGGTTAGATTTGCATCGCACCTGCTAACCTCGGCTGAAATTTCGTGTAGTTTTTCATTTAGTTGACGAGAGACTTCCTCTAGTGAATGAGTCAGATTAAGGATAAACTTCTTGAGGACTAGATCATGATCGGGATCCATAATTTAGCATGATCTTCGAATCAGCTGTGGACACGAACGGTTTAGAACGCTGGGCTGAACACACGAACGAGTGAGCTCGAACTGGTGGGCCAAGTTGAAAGTCAACCGTCTGACAGCGTGCAAATCATTAACATTATTTTGCGTTTACATTATTGATGCTCTCGCTCCATAACTAATCTCTGAGATTGCGCCACATTTTACTATTTAGAGAACAAAGACTTTAGAGGGGCACTTGTATATCCTAGCATATATATATTGAAAATGTCGAAACATAGAGTGAAAGTTAGATGGTCGAACGAAAAGAAGGACTTCGAAGGAGTCGATCTTGATCTCAATGATTCTCCATCGGTATTCAAAGTGCAGTTATTTTCACTTACTGGCGTTCCTGTCGAAAGACAGCGTTTGATGTGTAGTGGCAAAATGATAAGGGATGACGTTTGGCCAGAAAACTTTGCGGTCACAGAGAGTACCACGTTCATGCTCATGGGTTCGAGTGAAAAATTACCCGAGGCGCCGGTAGAGAAGCCAAAGTTCGTGGAGGACATGAGCGAAAATGAGCTAGCCGTTGCTCTGGACACACCGGCTGGATTGACAAATCTAGGAAACACTTGCTACATGAGTGCAACGGTTCAATGTTTAAAAACTATTCCTGAACTCAGAGAGGCCCTCAACAAGTTCGATTTCAAGTTGTCCCTATTAGCGTCTCTATCCGATGAGCCAAACCATCCAGGCGTGACAGCTGCTTTGAGAGATCTCTATGATAACATGGATGGTAGCTCGGTTGCAGAACCAGTGATATTATTAAAAATGTTACACAATGCTATACCGAGGTTTGCTCAACGCGGCGAAGGTAACGTATTCCAGCAACAGGATGCCAACGAGTGCTGGACAGAGTTGACCAGAATACTCCAACAGAATTTGAAATCACTGGACGAGAATTCCAAGTTCACCAATGCTGTTGATCAATTCATGAGTGGTACTATAGAGGCTGAGATGAAATGCAATGAGAACGCTGATGAGCCCTCATCCATGTCAAGCGAGAACTTTTTACAATTGAGCTGTTTTATATCTCAAGACGTGCGCTACATGCAAGCGGGTCTAGTTTCACGAATGAAGGAAACAATAGAGAAATTTTCTCCTAGTTTACAAAGAGATGCCTCATATACTAAGATTTCTCGCATCGACAGGTTGCCATCATATCTGACGATACAATTTGTTCGTTTCCATTATAAGGGTAATGTGCAAACTAACGCCAAATTATTGAGGGACGTGAAATTTTCATTGGTTTTAGATGTACACGATTTGTGCACAAGTAGATTGCAGGAGAAGCTGGCGCCCATGAGGCTAAAGTATAAGAAGGCGGATGATATCAATGCAACATGTAAGCTAAAGCCGGGCCTGTCGGCGAAAGAATCTCTAGATCAGAAAGCGGGAGAGCCATCAACCGGCGAGAGTGCCAGCCAAGACTCGGAGAAGACAACCTCAGCTAAATCCACCACAAGTACGGCCGGCTCGGTGATAGGCTCGGATAAGAGTGCGCCAGATGCTTATCGTAAATACTTGGCAAACGATCCGGAGGAAATGAAGAAGTACACATTTGGAGATGACCCGGGATCCAACAATAGCGGATTCTACGAATTGAGGGCGGTTCTCACGCACAAGGGCCGATCGAGCGCCAGTGGTCACTACGTGGCTTGGATCAAGAAGGAGGAGCAGTGGTACAAGTGTGATGATGACTACGTTAGTCCAGTTGATAGCGACGAAGTGCTTAAACTTTCGGGAGGCGGCGATTGGCACTGTGCCTACGTTTGTCTCTATGGGCCAAGATTTTTAGATCTCGATGAGACAAAGCAGAGTTGATCGCGATCTTGAGCCAATAAATAAATGATATGGATTCAGAGAGAAATAAAAATCAACAAGATGAATTTGACAGACCTTTAATGGTCCCTTAGGGTGTCCACTCATGACATAGTTCTGGGCTGCATAATACCACCGTGACCAGCAATACTGCGCCAAGCAGGCCGCTCCATTGCGGATCCCAAGGGTCGGCCAGTGAGGCGCGATGGGCGATCGTCGGCCTTCCGTTCGATTGGAGGCAGTTTTAATCAAAGCTCACAAAAGTCGACCAGTGTCCAGCTCGGCCATTGACTGTTTGTTTGTTTTGACAATGATAAATTAATTACTGCCCCGAGCGTGCACACTTGGCCGCCTCGGGTGTGAACTGGGCCCGCGCGGCGCTCGCCACTGGCCACGTTTGCGCCTCTTTGTGTTTGGGCGCCCCAAACACAAACACAAACACAAACACAAACAGCACTGCAGGGCGCACACTCACGCAGGCACGTGAGCTAAGGGTGCCTGCTTGCGTCAGACTCGCTTGGGGGCGCCGAGAAAATCGAGAAGCAAGATCGAGTCGCCCAAATGCACTGGCCGACCACTGTGTTGGCCACCATAAGCAGGGCCTTCTAAGCCCACAGATCGACGAGCCGGCCAAACTGGGCGACCCCGAGTTCCAGTCGTGTCCGAGCGGAAAGCAGAGACAGACTGGCGCCGGTTTATACTTAGTTCCTCTGGCTCCTTGTGGTCTGTCCATTTGGTCTGCCAATTGGGCGGCCGCGAGAGTGCCAGTCTCAGTCTGCAACTTCACACTATTGTTTTTTATTTATCCCCAGTTTTCCAGTTCGGGCCCAACCAACTGGAAGAGATTGATTAGAGACACCAAGTGGCGTTCTCGCACGGACCTCTGTCTCCACGGGCCGCAGACTGGCGACTCTGCTTGGGGCCCGCGGACAGTCCCGGGCGGGCGAGCTGAGCTCAGGCGAGAACTGGCCCAATGGAAATTAGCTAAGGACTGTCTCTTTTTCCTCCCCTCTTTTTTGTGCTACTTGTTAGATAACATTGGCCCCTCGCTAAATAGAGCCAAGGACCACCACTGGATTTGGCTCCAGTCTGAAGTCTGTGAGTCTCTGGGCTGCTCCTAAGCTAAGGGAGCGTGAGAAAAGCGTGCCACTTTTAAGGAAATGTCGCTTCACTTTGTCCAGTTTGCTTTCCGATTGATCCTTCTCCAACTTTCTTCTTCTCTTCACCACTCGCAATGTTTATTTCTAGCCCAACTCTAAGGGCTAAAAACATCACTGCTCGGCCACGCGAGCCGCCCGAACAGCGCAAACATTGCCCACCAGAGAGTGTCTCTTCCGGTTGGGCTGCCCTTTTCATAGGTGAACGCGCGGCGACACACAATGACAGTTGGAATCTCCTCTGGGCCCAGTTATTTGCCGCTAACGTTGGGCCATCATCGTGTGGACCCTTGTGGCTGGCGTTTGGCCATTGGCCAAGTGAACTTAGGCCAATGTTTTGATGACCTCCACTGGGCTTGGAATTGAGTGAGTGGAAGACTCTCAAGATTCTCAATTCATGTGCAAAACGTTGCAGGCCGACAGTTTGACGCAACTCGAACAGGCAGATACAGTCTTTGCCGTTCCGGCCGGAAGAAACACCAGAAGACTTCTGGTCATTGCAATGCTCTACAAAATGGACAAGCTCATCTCGACGCCATTCCAGAGTCCATCCTCTTCCAGTCCTAGTCCTCGAGACGCCGAAGCTTGCCCACTTTGGACAGCCACTTTCAGACTAGCTAGTCTGAAACTGATGCTTGGAATTGGAATTTTTCCAAAGGTCTTTCCAAAGGACATTATTTTTAGAGAGTTATTAGTTATTCTTGAGCACGACGATTCAGCCAACCAGGATGCAAAACAGTCTGTGGGCGGCGCTCACTAGAAATCTTACGTGCGTTTACAGTGCGTAGAAAATCGGACGACACTCTTCGCACACAATTGCTTCGAACCGAAACAGCTCAGGTGCACGAGCCGAATGTTTTGGTCGTACGAACGGAGCGAGCGCGACTTTGGCTGCTTTGGCCGCTCCACCCACACTACTCATCATGAATTGTCCATGATTTGTTCAGGGAGGCGACATATGGTAGCTAACAACGGTCGAGAACTAGTCTCGAGCATCGTCTTGGGATCTTTTTGCCCTCAAGATGGGTCTCGAGTGGCCCAATCGATCACCAGGGAGCTAGAGGTGCAGGCTGGGCGAACCAGGGCGATCGAGGTGGCCGTTTGTTTGGAGAAAAGTGGCCAATTTGGCCACTCGAGAGGAGGGCAAAAAGTCCAACTCGTGAGCAGGGCCACAAGACGCGCTGATAAGCCGCAAATCGATCAAAAAGGCAACACTAATCTGGGGCCAAATTGTCCTCAGGGCCGGCCCCATCCGAGACAGCCTCTGGCGCAGACTCGTGCCCAAGTGGGCCGGAAGCGTGTCCACCTTGGGGCCACCTTATGGGCCCACGCAATCGGGCGATTGGATTAGATTACAGGCTCGTATTGGCTGGTCTGTGGGGCGCCGACAGACTTGTGTCTGTCACAAGGAGGGGCCCATTTGGCTGGGCGCGCGACGCCAAATATTGTGTCCATGTTGCATGGGCGCGTGACTGTGTGCGGGGGTGTTTGTGTGCGTGTGCATTCTGTGTGGCTTCTGGTTTGTGCGTCGTACGTGGAACAGTGTGCATTGTGCGCGGCGCAAATCATGCACGAGCTGCATGATTGCGGAATTGGCCAACTGGCCAAAATGGCCAATGGCTGGACCTCTGAGGACGTCCAGCTCCTCCTGCTCCGCCCCCAAACGTTCTCGTCAATCAAACGAGAGCCAAATGTCAACGACTTACACGTTGCGCCCCTCTCGGCCAACAGGGAGCCAGCCCCATGCGTTGGCTTTGATGGAAAGTGGACGAGGCTCACGACTCATCAGGGCAACATGATGATGATCATTATTTTCTCGCCAAACGAGCACCGATGACAACAATTTGGATTTAAAGGAAAGCCCGGCCAGTAAGAGAAGAGAAGAGGCGCACACACGCTGGCCACCGTTTGGCTGACCATCGGTGGCCACGAATCGAGAGCAGCCACAAAGTGGCCACCGCTGCTCGTCTGCATTTGGCGTCCGCATTTGCGTGGCCAAAAGGCTGGGCTCGTGCCTCCGGCGGGCCTTGTCCATTGTAAGCCCATTTGTCTATGTCAGCGCGCTTGGTGCTGCAATGGGGGCCAGGCGACTGGTTGGGCGATGATTAGGAGCGGCTTTGCTCATTTGAGTGCGGCTGCATTGGAGCTGCACGCGAACGCCCGCCGCTCCTTAGCCGCGGCGCCACACTGCTGCCTCTGCTTCTGCTGCACACTATCCGCTAAAAGTATGGTGATAAATTTCCGTGCACTGACATGCAATAATGTAACCGTACTTTTGACGCGCACCGGTTTGCGTGGGCTGCTCTGTGTGCACGCCAATGGGGCGCCAATGGGCAGCCAATGGGGAGCCAAAGTGGCCCGAGACGAGCCCAATTGTTGCTCGGCCACTCGGCGCCAGCACCTGGTGTTGATCGGCGCTTTGCTGCCTGGCTGCTCAACTGCTCAACTGGGCAACTGCTCAACTGGGCAACTCTGCAACTGGACAGCTCGCACCACTTTGGGCGACATTTCCGCAGCTCGTCTAACGGGTTTGCGGCCGCCCGTTCGGTTGGTGTGATTTGGAATCATTAGCCAGCTCTCGTGGCCACTCTGCCGCTGGTCACGTTTGTGGTGTGTGGCCCCTCGTGCGGCTGACAAAAGGGCAGCAGCAAGGACAAGGGTCCGCAAGCAGAAACTCCTCTCAGCTGAGCTCCACTTTCACTCGGCCGGCCTCTGTGTGTCACTCATTTAGCGCACCAAAGGTCACGGCCCACAAGCCAGAGTGTGGCCCTTCCACACACTCCTACACCCACTCAGCCGCGGGGATGCTTGTCTGCGGCGCGTACAACGCGCGATGACGAGCAGCCAATAAATCATCGATCTTTCAGCGCAACTCAAAACACACACTCCTCAATGCCGGCCGGCAGCCCAAACTGATGCAAAACTTTCCATGTTTTGCCAAACAAAAACGCCCAACCAACTCGAGTGGCTGTCTCTCTTTCTCTCATTCCGCTCTCTTGAGTCGCCAGCAGTCGCCAGCTTGACGAGCGCCTCTCCTTTGCCATTGGCGAGCGTGAAATGGGCCCGCACACAGTCTATAGGCCCATTTGGGCCCCTGGGATTTTTTGCAAATTTTCAGCTGCTCTTCAATGAAATAGCAAATGACTTGCGGGCCAAATTTGGGCCAGAAATCAGCCATTCTGCGTAGACAATCGCAAGTTAAAGCAAACCATCCCTAGCGACAAGTATCTGTGTGATTTGGTGTCAGTTTACCCGATTCAATCAATTCCAGCGCGGTGGATTAGCGGCCCGAATTGCGCTAGCAACTGCCTGCGGTAAAGCACACCTAACGGGCCTGCTGAGTTGCCCAGTGGGCGCCAAATCTGCTTGAGGTCGGCCGTTAATCAAGTGATTGATTTGGCCACATCAACGCGCTCGTCGAGGGCCAAGTTGGCCGCCAAACTGGGCCTCTTGGCGCCACGAAAGGCCGCAAAAGGCCGGCTCCAAACGGGCGAGCAGCGGGCCCAAAAGGAGCAATGCTCGGAAATAGAGGACAGTCTCTGTTTCTATTTGGGTTCTGCAACAATTGCGGATGCGGAATGGGCGCCCAGAAGGCCGAAAGCGCCACAGGAGCGAGATTAAACTAAGTCGAGCGGGCGGCTTTGCGGCCACTTTGCCAGAGAGACACTGCGATGCCCATTGGATTGCGTGCCTCTGGGCGGCACTTTGGCTCTGCTTTGGAAAGCGCGCACTGTTTACGTGCTACCGTTTCTCGCGCCCAAACACAACGAGCAGTCACCAAAGCGGACAGGATTTTCACTCCACTTGCGGCCAGTTACTTATGTGACTTTGGCCACTGCTCGTTGTGTGTCCTCCTGGTTTCCGGTAATCAAAACTGAACCACTCCGAAACTCTGTGTGTCCTCTCCGACGGGGCGCTGTGGATTCTCCCTCCTTTGGGAGCAGTAAAAATCCACAACGACCAGTTGCAGATTTTTCAGCATTTTCCAACATTTTCCAACAATTTCCAACACCACTCACAATCTCTGCTCGAAATCCCACTCCAAACGAGAGACGCAATCGTGTGGCGCCTTCCTATCGATCACTGACGTTCGCCTGAGAGTTGCTTCCACTCGAAGTCGCGGCCAAAACTCAGGAGAAAAAGGAGAAGATGGAGAAATCTTGCACTTCGAGTTGACTGCTTGTGGGCCGTGAACAACAGTTGAGCTGCTCTAAAGTGCTGGGCTCAAAATGGACACGAAGATGCTCCGATTTGGCTGAATAATCCTCAAATAATAAGAGTTTAAAAGTGTGCGATTCTGCATGATTGAGGAACTCTAAGCTCCAAGGTTTGATCAAAATCTGAGACTGCCCAAAACAGCTTATTGCTTGCAAGAAGCTGGCCCACTATTGGCAGTGATTTCCACATTCGATTGGAATTTCGTTGATTTTGCAAAAGTTAGTCAGAAGTTCCATGCCTTAGGGCAAAAAAGACGCAAAATGGGCATCAAAAGCACCTAAAGGTACCTAAAGGTGTCGAGTTTGGAAATGTTGTGATGCGGCGCGCATGGCGCCAGACTGTCTCCGCCCGCATGGCGAGACACACAAGATTGCGTCAAGTCCGAGCCAATCGGAACTCGTTGGGGAGCATTGCTCCTCCAGTTTCCGGCTCCTTGGCTAAGGCGCAGTTTTATTGCCCTCCGCTGGTGGCGCTCAACTGGGTTCTCACCGCGCCCAAAGCGCTGGGGTCTTCTGGGCGTTGGTTCAATCAGATTAAAGAGCTGCAATGAGCCCAGTTTCTCTCGGCCTAATGCCTGTCTGTCGTATGCAAATAGATTGGCTCTCTGCTGCTGCTGAGCCAAATGGGAGCCAAATGCCAGAAATCACTAGTCGTGAACTGTGGCCCGTTGGGCGAAGGCGGCGGCCAAACGTCACCAGTGTCTGACCGCCGCCACCACGACAACCAATTGCATTTGTCCTCATGTATCCTTTTTCCTTCCCCGTTTTTTCTCTCTCTCTCTCTCTCTCTCTCTCTCGCCCCTAAGCGCCCACTGTTTGCAGCCCAAATGGGACCCCCAAAGAGACGAGAATGGACAGAGGAAGTTAAGAATCGCGAGAAATTCTCCAAGTTGTTGTCTATTTGAGTTTGCATACATTTGGGGCGCACGTGTGGGCGCAATTGCGTGCTTCATTTCGATAAAAAACACGACAGGCTCAAATGCAAAAAGAAGAGAGACAATCCCAGACGAAGTGTGGTGGCTGCAAGAATGTTGCCGATTTCACTTCAGTCTGTCCAAATCTGGACAGTCTGCCCATGAGACACAATGCACTGGAAATTGCACTGGATATCAAATGGAATGGAGGCCGCCTTTTGCCCCAAGCAAAAGAGAGACCCTAATTTCTTCTCGCTGTTTGTCATCAACAACAATTGCTTGCATTTTGACGCCAACTTTGCGGCACCAATGTTGCCCACTTTCGCCCAAACGAAAGATTTCCATTGAGGTCTCTCTGTCTGTTGGATCTCACTCACTCTCTGCAATGTCACTTTCTAATGGGTAGTCTCTAATCACCCTTAGCACCGGCCACTAACTTGAAAATTTTCACACAGTTAACGCAAACCAGCTGACGTACAGCCTGTAGGTAAAGCTGTAAAGGGCAAGTGAAAACTTGCGGCGTCGGACCTAAGGGGCGGGAGGTGAAATGGAAAGTGTACCCGAGGAGAATGAGTTGTCCTTTCCTGAACTCATTCCGGCAACACGAATGTCTATATCTTACACCCTAAATGTGAGCCGTTCTGGAGATATCTCACCAAGAATATCGGCGCCAGAGTAAAGGTTAACTCTCTGGGATCAGTCTGGTAGCAATTGATCTCTCCTAAGTTCACCAAGTTTGACCACGACAAAGCCAAAGCAAGAGGATCCGATGCATTATTTTGAACTAGTGGTCGTGTTCGTCTTGCTAGGCGTGGTATCATGGTCGCGGGCGCCTATTTTCCGCAAAATTGGTCATTGTTTTGTTCCTATTTTGGCTATTTTCGTAGATGGCGTGTTCGTCCATAGCGTAAACAAACAGAAATCGTGCTGGCCTTCTCTATAGAAAGTCGCCCATCACTGTGTCTACTTGAGACTGTGTGCGCGGGCCCAATGGAGAAATGCGCGAGCAGACTCACTCACCTTCATGGGCCGTAGACAAGGGTCGGCCTGCACCAAACTGCGACTTCAAAAGCAACCACTCGAACAATGACCAGATTCCTCTTGGAGCCCATTGAACTGGCTCTGCACAAGTTGGCAGGCCAACTAGAGCGAGAAAGAGGGCGACAAATGGGGCCACGCTTAGCGTTGCCCATTTGCTGGCCTCCCGCTCGGCCACTTGGGTTCAGAGCACCGGAGCTCAGGTTAGACAAATGGAGGCTGCTGATTGGATATGATTGGGATTTTTCAACGTCTGGTGATGCGTTTCATCAAATGTGTCCAGCAAATGTGCACAGAAAAGCTCATTGGCCATGAGAGCGAATAATAAGAGACACGGCAGGAGAACAAGGCCCAGTCGTCTGGGCTTCTGTTGCAGTTGCTTTCCGGTTGGCTGAACTTTACGAGCTCTATTCTGCTGTGATGCAGCTCTTAGAATACTCTTTGGACACTTTGGATGCTCTTTGGATACTCTTTGAGCACTTTGGCTCGCATGCTCGACTGTTTGAAGACGAAAATTGGCGTTGTCGAGCGATGAAAAGGTTTCTACTCTTGTTCAGTTTCGAGCAGTTTTCGGCTCGAAGCCAAAGGGGTGTGTTCGTGAGTGCTGAAGTGGCCCAAGTGGTGAATGCGATTGGAAGATAATGATGCATGAAAAAAGTGTTCATTTTTTCATGCAAACTCCCCTTTGTTTCTGCTCAGCTTTCAGGGAAGTGCCTCCATTTCACTGAACGGGCCCACTTTTTCTACTTCCGATTGGCCACTGGCAGAGATGTGCCTTTGGAGAGCATTTGGGTGGATGATTTACATTGATTTGCGATGATTTCGAGGAATTGGGAGTAAAAAATAATAGACAGGCCGCCTTTTTTGCAGCCAAGTTCACCTCAGTTTGCCTTGCATCTCGCTGGCCCACTTTGATTGACATTTGGGCCGCCCGCTCGCGTTGGGTTCGCACGAGTCTCACGAGCATCAGTATGCATTGTGCATTTGCATTGAGCCTGCACGGCGCTGGAGGAAAAAGTGGTGGAAAACACTTGAGCTGACAGAGAACAGAGCCGGCCTATTAGATATTCATTATTGCGCTCCAGTTATTCAAACAAACAACAGGCCAGTGGCGCGTGCTCGCCTCTTTATCCCTTTGGGCTGCTGCCGAGGGCCCAGAAGGGGCGCCACACACGCACGGGAGCTCTGGTTCCGCTGGAGGATCTTGCAGGATTTGGCGCCCAGTGGCACACGAGCGCAATAAGGGGTGTTTGGGGCCCCTTTTACGACTGAGACGGGGGCGCAATCTGTGCTCTGGCCAGCGGTGGGTGAGTTTTGAGAAAAATTTGGGCAAAATTTGGCAGATGAAGCTGTCAGACTGTGAGGCCGAACGGGAGCGGGCCCAGTCGCGTGAACGTCGCCTCAGACAGTCTATGGGCGGCGCGTGTGAAGTGGCCGCCGCGCTGCGCCCGTCTGCGTGCCCCAGTCTGCGGCGCTGGCGACAGATATTCGTCAGCAGCAGGCCACAACAGATAAAGCAATGGGCTTTCTGTGCGCAAAAGGCTGCCCGGCTGCATGGAGACTGCAAGGCGGCTAAAAAGCCGCTCGACTGCAAAAAGACTGCAGAAAGACTGGAAGGCCCACAAAAAGGCCTCTCCCACAAGCCAATTTGAGTTTGGCCTCGCGAACCCTCAGCTCTGGGGGCTCCTTCGAGGGCCCCCCACTTTGAGGGCGAGTGTGCGATTGTCGCGAGGGCAACACAAACATCAAGCGGCCGGCCGGGGCTAGAGGCTGCTGCTTGCGGGCGCCAAACACTCTCTGTGCCTGAGAATATTTTTACGACTCCAAAATGTTCCCATCCAGCCTCTCAGTTGGCCGTCTTGAAGGCCTCGAGAGTGGCCAATTGGCAGCCACGCGCCAATTGGGCCCCCCCGACAGTCTTCGGCGCACGAGTCTCCGCCGGGCAGCTAATCATTGCCAACCGTTGCCAATGGACTCGGGCTGGCAAGCGAGCGTGACACCCACTTGGTGAGTTGGAGTTTGGACTCGTTTAGAGCTTAGAGTGGGTAGCTAATGGGCAGTGTTGATTTATTCCGCTCAGAGGGCAAAAAAGCGAGCCGGAATTTGCAAGAGTTTGCAAGAATTTGCACAAGTTTGCAGAGTTTTCCAAGTTTAATCCAATCGGATGCAATTGGGCTCGCCTTTAGTGGCCGCCTAAAGGCCGTAGAGTGTGTGTGGGAAGCGTGGCCAAGCGCGAAAAGGAGCTCGAGACAGTCACAGGCGAGCATGGAGACGGAAAGGAATCCTTTGGTCTCGTTTGAGTTATTGCTCTCGAATGAAACGCGCGAGGCCAACAAACAATGTACATTTGCGAGTGGCTTTGAATTGGAAGCGGCCATTTGATTGGCGTGATTTTATGTAAATTGTTTGGGCGCGTGTCTGCCAGTTTTGGGCCAACTTTTGGGCCCTTTCACGGCGGACAGTCTGCGGCTCTCTGGACGCAACCAAGTCCATTGGAAGGGTGCCCAACGCAGTCTGGCGAGCTGCTAGTCTGTGGGAGAAGAGCGAGAGAATAGCTTGCAAAGTTGCGCGCCATTTGACCCGATTAATAAGCTCCACTTGGCCCCACAGACAGTCTGAGCAGGAGACACACAAGGCGGCACACTCCCACACAAGCGCGCCACTGCATTGCAAAGTGGGCCGCCCGTCTGAAGCAGCAACCAGAGCCAGGGCTGCCAACTTGCCACGTGTTCATTTGCTAAGTGACACGCCACATCCACACGACAAGACAAGCGGCCCATACAAATTCGTGTGCGGCTCCAATTGAATGAAATGGGAGAGCCCGCAGACTGTGTGTGGTGAGAAAATGGGCAACATAGGCGAGGAGCAGTGGTGCATGTTTCCAATGAGAACAGATTAACTAATGATTTTTTCACCGTCAATCTGATTTGCTTTTATTGTTTGCTCGAACACTGGAATTACTTAAACTGGGCCCAAAGTGAATTTTGTGCCCATTTTGTGACATTTTCAGCCCATTTTGTGACCATTTCGAGCCCACTCTGCTGGCCCTGGAATGCAAAATGGGCTCCCCAAAGGCCTCCAAAGAGCGGCTCTCGCGGCAGATCTTCGAGCCTGAAAAGCCCCCGAGGGCAAAGGGCAACCAGAGGCGGCAAATGCAAGCGAAATGCAAGCGAAATGCTAGCAACAACAGTGAGTTCCGGCTCATTTGGTTGCGCTAATGAGTGGCCGGCAGTTTTCGTTCAGAAAGTCGCCGGGCGACTTTCTCACACCACAACCACAACAACAACCACCGCCGACAACTGTTACACGCGCACACTTGACACTGGCCCCTGCAAATTGGCCGCCCCCAAGCGGCTCAACCGCCGCTTAGCTTCCGCTTCCTCTTCGGCCAAATGCCAGTTAGCGCTGGCCCAACTTGGCCCTTATGATGCACACAATCACCAGCAGCTTGATCCACTCGCTCAGCCGCCTTCCTGTCTCTTCCGGCGCCGCAGAAGCCCACTTCCTGTTTGGGGCAACCTCGAGCGCGTCTCGGCTGCTGCTTAGCTCTGGGCGATTGCCGCTGCTTAGCTCCAATTGTGCACAGTTTGACCTCCTAGCCAGGCTCCCCTCTTGGTTTCTGGCCAACCTGGTCTCAAATTCATCACTAATTTGTCTCAACTGGGCCCCAATTAGCGACCATTGTTTCTGTCTGCTGGCCAATTCGGCGGCCATTTTCAGCGAGTTCGTCGAGCTGTTGGACGAATCTTGCCCCAGTCCTAAGGGCTGGCTGCCTGAATGGCTGGAGAAGGCGCAGCTTCGCGCCCGCATCTTGCCCCAAATAAAAGAGTTTTCACCCTCAACTTCCGCCCACTCTTTGGGGCCAATCAATTTCTCCACTTCCGGCCGCCTTCTTCTCCTCGCCAGCGCCCTTCGACCCTTAGCTTCGACTAGACTGTCTGCCCTGCTGCCGCCTGGGCCCTTCCGCCTCCGCTTTTCGCCTCCGCTTCCTTCCGGTGGCTCCTCTTGACTAGTGGCCAGTTGCATCTTGTTTTCCCTCCTTGAATTCTCCTTCTCCTCATCCTCCATCTCTTGCTCTTCGCCGCCGCCGCCCCTTAGCTCTGGCCACACTTCGCCCACCGAGCGCGAACTTCCAATGGGCGGCCAACTGGCAGCCCCAAACTCGAGGGGGCGCCCATCTCTTGACTTGGAATGTCTGTGCTCAGTATTGCCGGCCGAGAACATTGCAACAAACTGGCTCATGTTTCCCACTTGCTCGGCCTTCTGACTGGCGCTCTGAAGCCTCTGCGTTTCTGTCTCAGTCTTGAGCGCCGACCGGAAGCGCTTAAAGATGTTCTATTATTGACGCCTTTCTCTTGATAATTTGATAATGGTTATTATGATAATTGTGCTGCCCTCTAGACCTTTTCTCCTCCTTGCTCTATATGATGTTTTCTTCCAAAAATCCATCAATTTGCTCAATTCACCACCTCAACTTGCTACACCTAAGCTCTCAACTTGAACTCTCTCTCTCTCTCTCTCTCTCTGCTTGATCCTTCTCCAAGCGAGCGCCAACTCCAAATGAGCTCTCCTGGTGGCCGATTGTTCATGATTGTGTGGGCCGCAAATTGATTACGAGCGGCCGACTGCACTTTGGCACCACTGACGACAATTGTCACAAACCGCACAGAGATTGTCGCCCAGCTGAGCGCCGCCAACTTGCGCCAACTTTGGCCAACAACTTGCGCCCCCCAACTCGCCCGGGCTAACCTCAGGCTCAGGCAGCCAGTTGGCCGCCAAACTATAAGGCACGCGACCAGCTGTCTGCCTTATACTCTCTCCTGCCGCTGCCGCTTCCACTGCTGCAGGTTTTGCCGGCTTTGGGTGCGCGCGCAGCCCAAACAAGTCGCGTGCCAGGCAACAGGCCAATGGTGGGCCGCACCTAAGCACCGGCGCCAAAAGTGCCGCCCGGCGTGCAGCTGCGCGCAGTCCTTTGGCTCCGCCGTGGACCTATGTGCGCCGCGCATGCGCACTCGCGCTCACGTTCACCCTTCACGAAGGGAGCCCCCAATTGGCCAGAGTGGCGCACAAAACGCCCTCCACTTTCCCCTTTTCGTCTTTCACCAAAGAGCAAAGCCCCAAGTGCATTCTAATTGGCCAAATTCCACTTCCGGCCCAGCTGAAGCTCCTCCAAGTCGGACCTCTGAAAGTCTGGCCACGTCCCAGTGGCCAGTTTGAGGCTGGCTCAATGGTCAGCTCGACCATTGAGCCAATGGGCCTCAAGCAGAGTGGGCCGCCCACCAAGTGTCTGTAGTCTGTTGGCGCAATTTGATGCTCAGGATGAAAAAAAGTGCGCCCAGTTTGTCCATGCGGCTGACACTTAATGCCGGACACTGAGCACCGCTGGGCCGCCCACTTAGTGTCTGCGGTCAAGCAGAGAGTTGTCCTCGATTAAAGCGGCAAATAATTGGATTAAAGTGGCCCGCAGCTAGTCTCCTGTGGTCGTAAGAAGCAGACTAGAGACTAGAGACTAGGACGAGCCGCTGCTTACATTCAGACACACTGAGCACACCTCTGCTGCGGCGGGCGCCTCTCCGCTGGGGCCTGGTGGGTGACTTTTGAGCTGCTGGCCATTAGGAGCAAAATGGGCTCAGCTGGTGTGCGCTTGTTCCTCTTGACGCTTGGCCCACTTGGGCCTCAAGTGAGTGCCGCCTTCGAGTGGGCTCCCCGCAAGTCCAAGTGTTCCATGCTGCACGGCCCAAGAGCAACGTTTCTCGAGCCACTCCAGCAGGACACTCGGCGGACTGTGTGTGGCCCAATTGTGTGCTCCTCTTTGCTCCACTCAGTTTGCGCTGCTTCCTGCCCGTTTTTGACGAAAATCAAACAACAACTACAACTTGTGTCGTGCGCCCAACAATCGTGATTTACGTGTAAAAGATCTTGGGCACTGTTTTGGCGGGAAAACTTTTATCGTTCGTATTGCACTGTGAAATGTGTCCGAAATGTGTCAATCAACATTGAGACGGAGGAAAAAAGGCGGCCCACAATATTCTTTGCCTGTCTCCTTGGCCTGCTTTTGCCTGTCTCTTGTCTGCCCCTCTCATTGCTTGTGGACCATCGAAGCCTCTTTGCTAAGCAATAACAACAGCAAGCACATGCAAACTCGGCCAAAAGAGCAGCCAGATGATTGGCGCCATCTCGGCGGATTATCTTCTCCCTTGTTGGCGGCTGGTGCCTGCAGACTGTGCAGTTGGCGGCCACCACCACCACGTTTGTAGTAGTTAGCACCAGTCTCTGTTGCGTGGCAATGCACCGCGCACGTTCAAATTGCCCGCGCAACCAAAGCAGAGGGGCGTGAACTGGGGCCGAAGGCAAAGCGGCGCACAACAAGGTGCGCCACGCTCACTGGTGCACTTCTGCCGCCAGACCGAATCTCGTGTACCATTTCGGCCACAACAAGCGCCTGCTCATCGAGGGACCTCTTTGACTATCCTTTGGACATCCTTTGACTCAGACTAGAGCTGCAACAAGCTTGCAATTGTCGGGCCCTTTTGAATGTGCAGCCGTTTTCAGGCCCAAAAACTGCTCGCCATCAATTAATTTGGCCGACCGGTTCGATTTGGGGCCCACAGCTGCCAGTGGGCAGTCGCCGGGGGCGCAATGTGTGTCCAATTTGTCCCCATTGAGCGGCGAGGAGGCAACATTTCGGCCCGCAGACTGTCTCTGTCGAGTGGAAGGCGCCCACTGGCGACCACCGACAAGCGACAACTGGCAGATCGCTTATTCACTCACTTGTGTGCGCCCAACGTGGGCCCAAAGTGGCCTGGCAGTTGCCTGGCGGGCAAACGATTGAAAATTGATTGCCTCCAATTGGGAGCGCCGTTCGGGCCGTGCTTCTGTTGTTGTGACAGCTTAATTCTGCTTTCGTCCAATGTTTTAAAAGTCAGCCAAACAAACAAAGTGGCGAGGAATCAATTTGGAGTCCAAATTTTAGCTAAAACGGAATGAAGAGACTTGGGCCGCCGTCTACAATGCACTTGCCTGCATCGGAGGCACCCGAGTTGGCCCTTTGGGCGAATAACTGTCCTGATAAAGTGACTTGAACTTAGCTGCGGCTGCCAAACTGGAGGCGAACTAATCTAACTAAAGGTCGCCCCATTGTTTGGCGGGCCAGACGCAAGCGGATGGAATAAATGCTAACTGTTTTTGCTTATTTTCATCCACTTGCTTCGAACGAAAGTCGCTCGCTACAACAAAGAGCCACATTGGAGGCTGTCCTGCGATTAAAATCACTCCAATCAGAGCCACCTAAATGCGGCTAAATCCGTTTCTATTGGCATTTGTTATGCGACCGTTTGGTGATGCTGATTTGGAGCCGATGTTGCGCCCGTTTGCTCATTCGAAAGCGAGTCTTCCATTGTCACTAGTTTGCTTCCGGCAGGGCGGGAGAAAGGCGAACAAGTGGCCGCCAGTGGGCAGCCTCTTTGCATTGGTGGATGTTAGCTGGGCCCAGCGGGGCGGCAATTGTGATTTGTGGCCGGCACGTCCTCGGCGTGACACTGGGTCAGCATGCGCTCCATTTGGCGCCGCCAATTGGGGCCACAAAAGGCAACCACCAACCGAGACTGTGGCACCTGGCAACCAGCAGCTCTGCTTTGGCCCTCCTTGTGTGGCGGAAGAGTGGCGGCCACTCTGCCAAACATTGACTCTCTGTCGCTCTCCGGCCGGAAGTTGTGGCAGCCAAAGAGGCTTGCTTGCTGCCGCTTGTGTCGCACTTGGGGCGGAAGTGGAGCCAGAGTGGCAGCGTTAGTTGAAAGCGAACCCAAAGGCGCCCCAAGAGAAGAGTTGACTGAGCGCGGCGTTTTTTCTCCCTTTTGGCAGCGACAAAAAACGCCAGAATCGCCCAGGATGGAGCCCAATTGATTACAGTCTGTCCTTAGTGTGTGTGTCTCTCTCTCTCTCTCTCTCTCTCTGCAAATCCATGTAAATTGATGCCTCTCCACTTCCATGTGGCGCCCCCACTTCCGCCCCTCTCTTGTTGAACTCTTTCCTCTCTGTGTTTTCCCGCTCGAATTCGAGAATTGAGACCCCGAATAATAGATCGCCTCATGAAGTGGGCGCGACGAGGTGGCAGAAATGGGCGAGTTTGCGCTCTGCAGACTGTGAATAATGAGAGATTGAATAATCTAGTCCGATTGCAGTTGCACGCAGTCCATCCACTTCGAGCTTAGTTTGTTTGCGCTCCACAGACAAATCCGCCAACCTGAGCTACTCGCAGCCCTTCCTGCTGGACTCCTCTCTCTCTCTCTCTGCCGCCACTCTTCTCGCCGGGCCGCCCACTTGCCGCTTCTGGCAGCCCTTTACGCCCCCATTTGTAACTCTTAGCTCGCCCTGATCATCGGCCTGCCAGCCGACGATCAACCCTAAGCAGCAGCGCCCAATCAATCAAGTGGGCCCCTCAAAACACTGGCCGCCCAAAGAGCCAGACGCAGCTGCCGATCGGTCGGCGAGTGCCAGTGCCAGTGGGCCGGAAGGGTGACGCTTGGGCGCCGATTCTGAGGGCTTGGTGATTTGGAAAATGCTGTGCTCAAGTGAGGCGCTTCCAAATGCACAAAGAGTTGTGTGCGCCCAGACCAATGGCGCCAGACGGTCTGCTGTCTGTTTGGATTGGTTTCACCTCCTTGCGGCATTTTTGCGCCACTCTTCTGGGCACTCTTCTGCTATTCTTGGTCCCCCTTTTGCGCCTTCTAGCCAGCCTTCTGCACACACTGCCTCCAGTCGGCTCTCGAGTGCGGCTTCGTGTTGGGACACTTTGGCTGGTTGGCTAAGAAGCGTGCGAACCTTTGGGGCGCCTTTGAGTGCGAGGAAACAATGTAGAGCCCGTTGCTAATGAATAAAAATTAATTCCTCGCCCTCGAGAGTGTGAGGGTGACATGGAAAAAAGACAAGGACAATGGCGGGGTGGCTACTGGGCCAAACTGCACATTGCACGCTGCACAGTGAGCAGTGCAGCACTGAGGCAGCAGCAGCGGCCGCTCGGAACCCATTTGGGCGCATCTCATTCATCATTGGCACGCTTCCACTTCCAGTTCCTGTCCCATTGTCTCGCCGTAGCTGAGCCCTGTCAATCTGTGAGGCGCACGCGCCGCCCGCCTAAAAGGTGTCTGGCCAATGTGTGCGCCACGAGCCTGCAAGTTGCCTGCTTGCACGCGCGCGCACCTATGCACCGCCGGGGCGCTGGTCCTTGATGTCGGCCCCACGCCAAAGCTCACCGACACTGATTAAGATGATGAACAATTTCACACCAAACACTTTTTTCTCAACCCTCAGCCACACACTCACACACACTTGCCCCTCGGCCACCCAGAAAGCCGCCACCACGCCGGCGCGTGACATGAGCACCATCCATCCACCAACTGGCGGCCGCCTTGGCCCTCCGCTGAGACTTGCGTCCAATCGGCCATTGGGCGGCCCGACTTGGCCGATTAGTTGCTCGGCGTGTGTGAGATTTTTTCTCCCCCTCGTCTTGTCGCTTCCTCCTATCCGGTTGGCTCGCCCAACTTCCACTGCGGTTTCCCTCCAACCTTCCACTGCTGCTGCTGCTGGGCCACGATGTCGAATAATGTCTCTGTGAACTTTGCCTCCGCTCCCAAAAGGGCCCCACTGATACCAGGCCCACTTCTCGGCCTGAATTAGATTTCCACTTGGGCCTGGCGAGCAAATTGTGCGCGTGTGGCCTGGGCCGGCCGGATTATCTCGTCGACTTTGCTGCTGAGCGGCTCCTCAGCTGCGGCCGGCTCCAGTGGGCCCGTGATTGCACAAAAAGAGACACACAAACGCACTAAGGGCTCTTTGGTGCGCGTGTGCCTCGCCCTGCGCGTATATATCTGTCTGCGGTTTTCTTAGCGAGCCCCCATTTGTCCATTGGGTCGGTGTTGTTTTGCTTTCTCTTTCTTCCTCCTTTTTAGCTGTTGCGCAATTCGCCGCCCAAATTCGTCTCAGGCAGCTCACAACAATCCACGAGAGCCACACAACCATCCTTGATGGCTTTATTCTCAAACCATAACAGTAGAGCCCAGAAATCCGCTTAACCGCTTTCCCTTGCTCCCTTGGCCCCGCTGCTCGGCCGGCACCTCCACGCTCACAGTGACATCAACATTTGAAGCGCATCTTTGTGGGAAACAGGGAGCCCAAGAACTTGTGCAATTTGGGCCAAAAACTTGCCCAAATTGCAGCAGTGGCAGTGTCTGACCGCCGGCCAACAAAATCTCTGCAACCCGAGCTTCTCCTCCATGAAACAGTCCAGCCCACTAAGCTAGATCCAAACTGGGCCCAACCAAATCCACCTGAATGGTGGGCGTGACCCGAAAGGGGCGTGTCCAAATGGAAACACCTCAACCTAATAGGAGGCGAAGGTTTGGATCCTCCTCAAGTCGGATCGAGTCCCGATAAACTGGCGATAATTTGCTCCAAGGGGACGCACAGTGTGGAGTTGAGCAGTCAGTGTGTGGTGGAAGGAGCTGAAATTGGAAGAGGATCAGACTATTTCCTTGCCTGCAATATCCTGCGAGGCACGTGTTAAACAAATAATGAGTCAAGGTGGTGTCTGTTGTTTTCTCCACCAGACTTGGGCCATCTATTCCGAGCGACTGGGTTAACTCTTAGCCCATTTTCCGAAATCTCCATAGAGAGTCAACAAGGGTGCAGCCCATAAAGAGAACAGGAAGAAGAGGCAACTCCCCGTTTGTGCCACTTCCACTGAACGTTGCCTAAGTGTCTGTCCGTGAAGTTGCCTTTCACTCTTCCTCTCCTCTCTTCCTTTCCTCCTTGCAGTCCAACTGTTTGCGAGTGTTAAAATTTATGACGCCATCAAAATGGTGAGCCCAAACTAAATCGGGCGCCAAGTAGCAAGCGTGCAGTTTGCCCAACTGTTCTCTTGGGCCTGTTGTGTTCTGTTATGTTGTTGGCCAATTTAGTTTATGAGAAAAGTCGCTCTACATTGTGCATCATTTCCACTCTTTATCTTTGTGTCTCGATCAAGAGGGAAGAAAAGCGATGGAAGTATCATTAGAAAATGGCGGCTGGCCCGCTATTTTGCCGCAATTCTCGCTCAGCTCTCTTTGATTTCTATCAGAATTCACTTGATTTCCCTTGTTGGCTTACTATTGGACTTCGGTTGAGATTTCTTTCACTGTGCTTCGAGCAATGGGCATCACAATCAGCAACAATTTTGGTTGTCCGAATGTCTCAGTCGATTAAACTTGCGAGTTTTACGGAGCGTAAGTGGGAAAAAATTGATTTCCTAAAGTTGTGTGCTCTTTTGAGAAAAATGTTACAACTTAAAAAACCACACACGATGGCAATTTTTTACCATTAGATCACTTTCGCTTGATTAATTTTGCCACTTCTTGGTTCTATTGGCCTGATCGTGGCAGAAAATCCCTCAAGACCATCTAATCAGTAATGGGTTTGTTGTTCAGTATAGAGATCTCCAATACTAAACGGAGCCATCCTCGTGACAGTTGTGAGAACCCCGGGCCAGAGTAGTGATTTTATACTTGCTATGATTTTGAGGGGCATGTTATCGGGACTTGCGCGTAGATTTGGAACTGTTCTCTTCTGGCCTCGAGTGCCTATTTTAGATGTATTGTGGAACGGACATGGGGCCATATTCGCGATAGCTACCAGCCCCCGTCGAGATCGACAGTTTATATAGAGTTCATATTTCCAATCATATTTCCCCGAAACATTGTCACGTCTCGTAAAATATTTCATGGAGTTTCCCTCCATTCAACATAAGGCTCAAACTATGAAGCTGACGAAGCTCTCGATGCGAGAGGGTATAAAATAAAGCATCAAATAATTACTCGCCAGCCAGGCCAAAAAAAAATGCAGGTGCAAGGGGCGTCGATGCGCGGTCAGCTATGCTATATCTAGCACGCGAGCTAGCGAATATAGAAGAGCGAAACTATATTCGTCTGCGTGCGAGGAGCGTTGTGCTGCTTTGGCCTGAAGGAGAATTCTACGAGCGAACATGGGACATTCTCTGCCCGTTTTCGCGCGCAATTTCAAACGCAGTTTCAAACGCACCTGAAAACACATTGAGAGTTTTGTTTGAATCTCATTAGTCCAGAGGCTCAAACCAGGCAAATGGTCAACCGACGTCCAGTTGCAATTTCTTCCTTACTGCTGCAAATGTTGGCCCACTTAAGAGGAACAAGACGAGAAAAAGTGACCAGTTCAGTTGGAGTGCAACTGAGTTGGCCCTTGGCTGCGCTAAGAATAGCCCAGATACACTTTAGAGCCTCTTATTTTTCCGCATAGTAATGAGCCCAACCCACCCGAGTCCTTTGTGGTCAGCTGTTGAGTGGCCACTTCCGGTCAAGCGAAACTGGCGAAATTTGGATTTAATTCAATTGTTGCGTCAGCAGATTGAAGGAGGACATTTTGGAGTTTGCCCACTCGTTTCTCGACCGCCGTTTGAGGTTTCGGTTTCGGTTTTGTTTCGGCTGCAAGTTTGGAGCAATCTTACTCGCCCCACAAATGGCTGCCAGACGAGATGATCATTTTGGCCCGAGAGTTTCCCTCCGTTGAGCAAAATTTGGGGGTCGGGGGCGCGTTTATTTGGATCCAAAGCCGAAATGCGAAGTGCAAAGCGTGCACCTAGTCCCGTGTGGGCTTCGATTTGGCGCCAGTTGGGCCTCGGTTTGGTTTTGTAGGAAGTCTGAATGACTGGAAGAAGAAGAGGAAGAGCAACAGCCGAATGGACACGGGGCTCAAAATAATGCCGGTCTCTGTCTGGGGCATTAATTCGGCCACTCACAACAAGCACCAGTGGCCACCTACACTGCTGTGGCCACTGGTGCTCCTTAACTGACCAGTGGCAGAAGGAGGGAAGTTTTTTATTGTATTTTTTCTGTTTTGTTTTTGTTATCGTGCAATCGTTTCGGGCCAGCATTGAGTCGTTTTTGCATTCGCGTGTCACTTTCTGCAGCACTTCACTGTGAGCAGCCAGTCACTTGCAGCGCCACACACAACTCGACTCGAGGCCCACTCGACTTTCTCCTTTTCACTCAACCAGACTCCTCCTCCACTTGGCCAACCTATTCTGGGAGACAAGAACAACAACAACAAATGGCGGCCAGCCAATCAACTTGAATGAACTCCAATAGATCCTTGCTCTCTCTCTCTCTCTTCTCTGCCAATTGGGCGGGACCAGAGCGAGCGGCGTGCTGGAAGGAGGCCAGTTTTGTTATCTCTTTGCCACGACGATGTGACAACAGATGTAAATTACGACGAAGGCTGCCAAAGAGAGAGAGCAGCCGAGTGGGAGGGAAAGGCGACAGAAGAATGGAGAGTGGCGAGTGTTGAAGGGCAACATTGTTGCTGAGCTGCGTCCTTGCTCGTTCGATAAAGCGTAATGTGGCGCGGGGGTGGCGCGCCAACTGCACAAAAATGGCCCATCCGGCCAACGCAAGTGGCGCAAAAAACACTCGCCACCAGAGCTAAGGAGCGCCGCCACACACACACACAGGCTGGCACAGGAAATGGGCCCAATGTTCGAATGTTTGCCAGCTCATTATCGGGCGGCCAGCACGCGGCCAGTTGTTGCTCCCTCAGCCCTCGCTTGGGCCCATGTGTTTGCGAGAGGGTGTGGGTGTGGGCAAACGAGCCCGAGCGAGCACGAGAGGACGGGGGAGGAAGCGGCAAAAAAGGTTGCTCTTTTTTTCGAATAAGCACCGAGAAGAGACAGAGAAAGTCTCTCTTGGTGGGGGAGGTTGTGGAGCGAGCAGAGAGGCAAATCTGGCCCGATTTATGCCGCCACAATTCAACGCAATCGCCGCGATTGCCCATTGCGTATTGCGTATTTCCCATTGCGCATTGTAGGCCGCCTGCTGCAGCTCAAAACGCGCGCCCAATTCTGACACAATCCCCTTTTTTTGCCTCTCCTTAGCTCTGCCTTAGGTCTGCTTCCACCATTCAAACGCCAACCGTCCTCAGTGTCAATGTTTCCAGGATTCAATTGCTCTCCTTTGCAGCTCATTAGCTCGTCTGTCGTTCTGTGTCCAGCCTGCGGGCCGCACAGACACGAGACCAGGATTGATCGGGAGACAGAGACGGAGGGGGCCATCTGATGAGATTGCTCGATGAGATTGTTGAGACAGACGAGGGCCCATGAGAGGAACCATGCACTGGCGTATGTTTCTTTTCATTTTGCCTCCATTTCCCCTTTTCCAACGACGCAACTCTCCTGCACGTTACCGACAATTTGCCCTCCCCAGAAAAGATCCGCAGAGCCAAACTGCCCAAAGACAATTTTGGCCACCACTTCAGCTCCTCTTTGGCAGCTCACCAGGCTGGCAAAGAGGACATTCTGGCGGCATGCGATGCACCTGGCGCCCTGCACTTGCTGCATGCTCCATGGGCTCCACTAAGCCCACAATTACCTCTTCAGCACACATCAGACCACCGGCCGAGCTGTCCTGGCAACCTGTCCACTGGTCACCTGTTGTTCAAGCGCTAATTGTTTCTCATAGCGACCACCAATGGGGTTGCGAGAATAACTAGTAGGGGCCATGTACTCTTACTCTCTGGCTCTGAGTGGAGCTGGAAATTAATTAATGAGAAACCGAAATGGGCACAGGACGGGGCAGCTGGCCACTGCCGACTGACTACAGTCAACTCGCCGCTGTCAACTCGCCGCTGTCAACTCGCCACTGCTTGTCCATGGGGTCCCATTTGTTGGTCGGCCAATTTTTGCTGCCCCAATGGTGGCCGAGCTAAGGGAGGCCACTAATTGCGGGTTTCGTTCCATTCTGATTGGAGGCCCGCTGGGGGTTGGTGCATGTCATGCGGTGGAACGTGATGAAATATGACGATACTTTCGTTCTGTTAAATTGGCCAAAAAACATATCAGAGTCATTTTGCTCTGAATTCACGTAACTCCCAACGTCTGTCTGCCACAAACTGGCTCATTTCTCCGCTCATGGCCGGCCCATTGCCTATCTGCCACTTGCGCCCGCCTCTTTTTGCCGCCCAAACATTTTCGCCAACTTGTCAACTCGATATAGTTTACTCGCTCCCCCAACCAAATCATTTGCTCACTTACAGACTGAAATAATTTCACTCCAGCTAATTTTCCCCCTCCTGACCATTAATTCAATACCATTTTTTCTTCTCTGACCATTTTTTTCCTCTCTCTCTCTCTCCGCCCTCTTAATTTAATAGCAACTTGTGCAACATCGGCGGCCAGATACCAAAGAGCACAGAGGATGGAACTCGACTAACAGATGCGACACGATGGCGCGCCAATGGACAGGAATGAAAGTCATGGGCTTTGCCTATCAAATCTCATAGGCGTTCAAGCGAAACTAAAGCAATTTATTTGTGCTTCCATATTCCAATGCAACCGCCAACAGCCAACGCCACTAGCATTGCGGTGCCACCAACTGGTGGTACACCCATTGGACAAAACGCTAACCAAAGCCAATGGAACAGCGAGATATGAACGGCAGTGAATTGGTTTCTATCTTTTCAACGTAAAAGTTCTAATAATTTGATTTATCTTGCGTAACCATACCATATTTCAGTCAATAAAATCACTTTTGGTCCAATCGGATCACTCACAAGTTACTCAACGAAGCTTCTTCCATAATGCGTCCGTTTTTTGATTTTGCAATCTCTTATCACCCTCTACGATGGCCTTCAATTGTTTTGGTAACACAGCTGTGTAAAAGCCTGTCTCTGCTCCAATCAATTGTTCTGGTTTCTCCGGCTTAAACAAACGCAATTTAACCAATAAAGCCATATCATACAACACTCTAGAGGCACTGAGGTCAACAATTAGATTCTCTTTCTTTATGAAAAATTCCCTGAGATCTTTGAGGGTAAATCTCAGGGGATCCTTCGCTGATCCGCTCTCTGCAATTGTAAAACAATAGAAGGCTGCCATCTTGATTAAATCCAATTGAGCTATAGTCAGATGCTTCAAGCGCTCCCTCAACAGGTTGTTGTGTATTACCTGATAATCCTCTCTATACGCATCTGGGTCAAAGTTCACCTTCAAAGCCTTATTCTCCTTACCAGTTGGCTCGCAAATTCCGACCAGATATTTCTTCAACGACCTCACCGACCTGTTTGTGAACCAATACATGTACTCTAATTGCTCGTAAAGATCTTTATCAATCTTGTGACCGTCCATCAATAGGGATGCGAATTCTACGTACTCCTTAAGGTTACTGTAAGGTAGTTTGAGATCGATACATTTGGCATTGAGACGAGATCTAACACGTTTCTCGATATTCTCGGCCCATTCCAAGTTGCAAGTTAGACCGATCAAAGTCAAGTTGGGGCCCTTGTCAATCATTGTTGGATTGGTGTGCATGATATTCATCAGATTGTATAGTAAACTCTGTCTGTTCGAGCAAAGATCCTCAAAGTCTTCCAAAACTATAACCAATTTATTTCCACTAGTTGTATACTGGCGTATCTGTTTCATATAATCTGATATGGTTGAACCAGGTGCCTGCGCATTGAGATCGCTTGCGATTGCTTTGATGGCAACATAGTCGTCGCTATACTGTTCTGGAGATATAAAAATACACTTCACCTTAACGAACTTGAGTGCTTCATAGATGACAGTTTTCTTGCCTGAGCCTGGATTGCCACGTATAATGACAGAACAGGGGTACTCAGAGCGCATAAGGTCCAGGATATTTTCAAAAGTATGTAAGAATCTCCCATAGTGCAAAACTTTGTCCGAAATCGGATTCATTCCTTCACAGAATATATTTGATAATTCTAATTTAGAGAAACTTGTCGGTATCCATGTGAGGGGGTCTGATATGTATTAGAATTCACCTTGTTATGGGCCCCCTGATTGGTTGGAGGGACGGATGAGAAGAATGTATGGTGTCACGGACCGGAGATTGTAGCACGAACGAAAGTGAACCCATATGGAGATTGCTGCAATTCAAGTGAAACAGAGATACAAAAAAGAACACCCACCGGACGATTCGATTTTCGTTGCACAGCCACATAAGCAAACCCACGAAGAGGTACAGGCGGTACTTTTTTTGCGCACAGTTATCCGATCGCTTATTTTGCTATGA
>Ga0058701_10000205_pt1 | contig 49061 bp, 37 predicted proteins | sample AgamicOrMae_FD_97039 | JGI IMG/M metagenome (GOLD analysis project Ga0058701, IMG submission 97039) | Agave microbial communities from Guanajuato, Mexico - Or.Ma.e | ecosystem: Host-associated > Plants > Phyllosphere > Phylloplane/Leaf | place: Guanajuato, Mexico | collected 2012-06-04
AGTAAGAGAGAATATCAATAAGAGGGACAACAATGCTCTGAGGGCGAATCTAAGTTTGCATTTTTCATCATCCAGAGGAGCCTAGAGAGTAGCCAAGAAGGGAGACGAACATGAGTTCGAGTGAGAGAACAATGAGCAACAAGAGCGGACCAGCTAAATCTGGTGGTTCGCAGATGAAAAAAGTAATCAAACCGTCGGTGAAGAAGAGTGGTCAGAATAGATTTCAGAAACTGCAAAAGAAATCACATGTTAGATTCGACGACTACATGGACCTCAACGAAGAAAATATGCGACGCTCGTGCAAGCTACTAATGACTCGTCTCTACTCTGAGCCGGATACCACCTCAAAAGATGGCCAGCCAGCCGTCATCAGTTCGGTCGTCAAAACTAGCAGATCATCATCCAGACCAACATCACCACCGCCATCAATGCAGGATCCTGTGTCGGATGATGTCGATGGAGAATGCCAGAAAATTGGCTTGGAGAAGAACCACTTAACCCAGCGGCAACTTTCTGCCACTCAACCCCTCTCATCACAGAACGAATCTGGCCACCTGCCAATTATGCCGAAATCAACAAATAGTGAAAAGCAACCAAGTGTATCACACAACACATCACCATGTTCTAGTCTCGGAGAGCAAACTGACAGTGTAAAATCATACTTACGTTCGCAGTACGAACGACGGCAGAGAAAACAACTGGATTTGATGGCAACCAAGGGACACCAGCGACATGATGGTGCACCCAAGACGCAAAACGCAACCGCTTCCAACAAACTGAGGTCCGTCATGATAGGTGATGACTGTGAGAGCGGCGAAGTTTCAGATTGCTGCAGAGGCATGCACAATCAAGAAGGTCATTACAAATCAGTTAAGGACACACTAGATCGAGCCGGAGTCTCAAAAGTCAGTTGGATTAGTGGCCAGCAACAGGATCTAGTGGCTAAAAGTCACGAATTGAGTAAGAGAAGATTCTTTGAAGAGCTTCAGCGGAGAGAGGCGAAAAAGAATTTTATCTCGAGAAACATGCAAACTTTTCGAAAGAATCCAGCTCTCAGCCAGGACTCGATGCAAATTCAGACCGATAGACCAAATTCAGCGTTGGCCATTGAGCAAACAGTAAAAACTTCCAATACCAACGAGAGGAGGGAAAATTCTTTGGCACCACTTGAAGAGAAAATGGTGGAAAAATGCTTTATTGCAATAAAATCACTCAACCAAGAGCAAGACGACCAAGTTAAACGATTTAGCCCAAAAAGAAGCGACAGACAGAGCAAGACTAGTCCTCCTGGCTTGAACAATGACGATGAGTTGATGTTAAACGCTTATAAGACAATCACTAGGACAACCCCTAAAAAGTGCAGGGACCAACCACATTCCATGAGAAAAAACCAACTAAGCCGTCTGGATAGCCCACCATCAGCGCTTCGTCAACTGGAACAAGAAACTGTTGAAACAACGCCCAACTTCCAGCAAACATCTCACTTTGAGCCAATAGCTTTGTCAGATGAGGGCTTGTATCTTCCCAATAAGCTAATTGGATTTCACATGCAATCCCCACAGTTGGAGAGCGGCAACACCGATGCTCACTGTGCGGGCATTGGCTATGAGTCTAAAGCAATCAAGCGAGATGAACAGGCAGTAGAATCCCTAATTGAGTTTTCCAAATCCCCTTCATTGTCGGCCCTACGGAGCTACAGTAATGGGTGTGCTGAACTTGGACAACACCATGGCCAAGGGCTCGCGCAACTCGAAACAGACTACGGCGGTTATTCCTTTTGTGAAGATCTGGACCAAGCCGACCAGGCACACAGACGGGCAATGGAGACTGGCGAGTGTAGTGGCACCAGCAGTTTCAAAACTCTCGAAGAAATGGACAAGTCCAAGTTTGAAATCAGAGTGCCTGCTACTATGTTGGCTCCAAGCACAATAGGTGCCAATAATGACGGTTCGCGAAATCATCAAGAAGTCGGAGATGAATTTGGCTGCCTTCTTGTGGTCAAACAGGTGGAGGAAGAAAGATTTGACCGGGGCGAGCAAGGTCTATTTGAGATGCTGGAATCGACGTGTGCAACTCTGGCAGACATGCGAACCAAGGCCACTGGAATAGCTTCTGAAGAGAGGCCGCACACTTTGAGTGGGTGCAAAACTAGCAACAACAACGAAGAAAAGCCGCCCGCTGAATTAGTAGTTGCCACCGAAGTTAGAAAATCAAAGAGCAATAAAACGCTGCCACACGCCAATACTGATTATTGCACTGGCACCAGCACCAGCACCGTCTGCGCCAGTCATCATGAAGGGCCCATCAGTGTGGCTATTGCCATTGGCCCGGACAAAGAAAGCGCCGCGTCATCATTATCGCAACCACGCACAATGACGAGTCTTCATGAGCCGCAGCCATACGCTGGCAATCCGAAGCCAAATGATGGCCCAGCGTCGGGACAGAACCCGATTAGCGATGGATTGCCCCAAAGAACTGCCGAGCAATGTTGTGAGGTGGCCACCAGCACTGAGGTGGAAAGGAAAAGTATTTTGTTGGGGACCACCATGCCTGCGAGTGTGGCCAGCGAAAGCAGTTGCAACTCTCGATTTGCTGATTCCACATCCGCCACAGACTTGGACCAGCAGATTATCGATAGCAGTGACTCTGGCTCACATCCAGGAAGTGTTCGCCCCCACGAACTCGTAGCTGCATGTTCGCTTGATGGCGATAAAGAATCCTCTGGAAGCTCGTTGGCTAATCTACATCCGAGCGGTGACTTAATTGACGAAGTTGGTCAAGATCATAAAGGCGAATCGGGAAATCAGATCCTTCCACTGGATGCAAGCAAACAGAGTAATCTCTCGGACTCAGCAGAGTCTGCGCCGAATGCCGCCCTAAAACAACAGGCCCAAACTAGTTCTCGTTCGTGCGGAGTTTCCGCCGCCAGACTAGCCAAAGAAGTAGCAGACGAAGATGAAGTTGCAGTCGGCGCCAACGAGGAAAAGCGCTTTGAAAAAACAATAATCACGACTAAACTGGCAATACGTGACGTACTGCCCGAAGCGAATCTGGCTGCAAAGGAGCGGCAAATGGCAGAGAGGAAACCCACAAACGTGAGCAATTGCAGCTCCAACGATGCGGCCGCCCCTGATTGTGCCCCAATGGCGCCGCCGCCTTTGTATGACGTTGAGCTTGTTGGCCAATTTGAAGTCCCCAGGACGGCGGCAACAAGTGTTAACATTGATAACGCCATGCTTGACCATGAACAGCAGATGCACACGCTTAATGGTCCGGCTCGTGAGGAAGACAGAATTGAAAAATATGCGCACAGCAGTAACAAGGCTCAAGCCTCTTCACCAACTGATGGCTTACAACAAAAGCTTTTGCCTGAGAAACTTGGGCCTGGCAAAAGTTTCGAGGATGCAATATATTCACAGACCAAAGATGAGAGGATGCCTCTCCAGAGTAGTCTACTACCTGGCAGAGAGTTAGCAAGAGAAAATGGTGGAGACGATTTGCAACATCCCAATGCAAATCCCTTTGAAGGAAGTGCCGCAAACGTAATCGGGGCCAGTGTAAATCACGACGATATCCTCTGCGCGGCTTCAGAAAAGGAACATTCGAACCGTTTAAAATCGGCCTCTTCCTCATCAGAGATGGCCAGTGCTTGCGAGAGCGACTCAACAAGAGCCACTCGAAGCAGGCATACCGCCTGCCAGCTTTCGGGCTTGCGCTTTGTTGAAACGTGCTCAAACGAGGCCGAAAACCTCGAGAACAAATACCTGAAACTACGGCCTAACGATAGGGAGCGCCCTCATCAAAGGGGCCCGGCAATCACACATAATAAGGGGAGTAAAACGAATATCTCAGCAACAGGTGCTCCTAATTTGGAGGAGGATATTGGAAGCAGCTGTAGCAGTAGTGGCTTTGGGGCAAGCGTTAGCGTCTCCAGTGCTTCATCATCGACCTCTTCAGATGCGCACAGTCGATTTTCAGCCGGAAAAATTTCCACAAGAGAAATCCACGAGCATCAGCTAGCAAAAAACCTTGCGCCCAACTCGAGTCCTCGTTCGGGGGAGAATCATCTCGAAATTTACCGGGATTACGAAACAATCCGTGGGGCACGTGCTGGTTCGGCGCAAAAACTTTTGGAGGACGAGTTTCCCGACTACAAACAGCTCGTGGGTCCTGATCAAGCGTATCCTCGCAAAAAGGGGCACCCATTGGTCATTGATAATCATAGTTACGCTTTGCTGCTGAACCGTTGTCAGATGGCAACCAAGGCGAAGTCGATTGATGATTATGATCAAGCCAACGAGGAGCAAAACTTATCTTCGGTTGACCCAGCAGCATATTGTTATGGACTTCCAACATCAGTTCAATGCGCTGGTCAACAAATATACGCCAACTTGCCGCTGTGTGCTCAACCACAATTCTTGGCCGAGTATGCGACTGTTAGGACATCAACCACGATGCGTGCTCGTAGTCGTCTCAGTATGAGCAAGTCGCCAGTGGAGAACAAAGGCCACTCGAGCAATCGTCCAAATTCTGTCGGCAGTGAATCCACTTTGAGCGAGCAAAGTTTCTCTGGCGCCAGCAGTGCGGGCTCTGGTGGATTTTCAAAGCTACCACCTGCGTGCATTAGCGATCGCCCACCCGCAAATAACGCCCAACCATTCGAGGAGACAAACGCGTTTAATGGCATTAACCATGAGGAGCACCAACGACGGGAAAGAAAAATATCAATTCTCAAGCGATTTGGCTCTCTCGTCTCAAGAGCTTTCACCCACAATATTGGTTCAAGCCCTGGTGTGGTCCGTGGCCAGCAACAAGTGGGCAATACATCGGCTAGTCTCAAGCCTGATTCAGATAAGGCATATTCATCATTAAGAGAGCTGGCTCCAGACGGTGATGTTTCAAGTAAACCCAACTCTCAACCACAGACCCTCGCGTCTACAGATGAACGTCAGATCGATCGCTCACAGCTTGAGACCAAGACCGCATGCAAAGACGAGAGTAGTAGCACCGTTGATTTTGGCAAACAATGCGCAAAAGAGACCTCTCCAAGTAATTCAGTTGCACAACTGAAACAGAGCCCAACTGAGACCATGCATGACGATCAGAAATTGAAAGTCATCCACTCGAAAAAGAATGAGCCTTCGAAATTGCCTGTAGATGCGGTTGATTTGGTTATCCTGCCTCCGAAGCACCAAAGCACAAGGAGATGCAAGCATGTAGCTGCTAATTCAGGTAAAATTAATTTTACTGCTAACGACAAAGCATCACGAACGAAGAAGATTCCGGTTAACGAAGCACGAAAAAAGGCCGATGTTTGCCCAATTGACGATTCGTTGCATCCTTCGTCGAAATCTTTGTCATTCATCGGGAATGATCTGGTAGACTGTGGTAGAAGACGCCATGCCTCTCCCGTTCTAGAGACATCTGTACTTAAATCGAGCTCCCTCAGCGACAATCTGGAGTCGTTGGCGAGTACGAGTGAGGTTGATGACTCCGTAAAGGGAAAACGAGCTGGACTGAAGGATGAGAACGAAGCGCCGGCAGATATTTATGCGGCTCCACACGCAAATGATGCACACGCCGTAGCCACCAAGCAAACGATCGATGGAAAATCTAAGCACCACCAGCACCATTCTTGCCGAGAGAGAAAGTCAAAAGTGGCTGGTAGGATAGACATTGACTGTGTTTCGCCAGTTCTCATATCAGCAGCGAAACACGCCTATCAACACGGCTGCGAAGATTCAATCAACGATGTTCAAAGTGTCACAAGGAGCACAAATGGAAAATCTCGTTCACTTTTGAATTGGTTCGGCGTGAACTCGAATTCTGTTAGTGCGGAAGTTCCATTGCAGAGGCAAAATCTTGAGCGCGCCGAGGCAACTAGCGTAAGGTTTGGTTGCAAATCATTGAACTGCGATGGAGCACTCAAGAACGAGTTAAGATTAGACTCATGTGACGCGAACGAGAAGACTAGGGACCACTCGAGCCAGAATCAACCTATGAGCGGATTTTGGAGCCTAATTGGACAAAGTCACGAATTATACGCCAACAAAAGCGAGAAAAAACTTTCTATTCCGACTCCTGCTCCTTATCAATCCAAAGAAAAGTGTGCTGCGATAAGAACGAAGCACGATTTAAGCGCAAAAAAGTGCCAAGACACGAAGCATGCGACAACAATCGAGGACGAAAGCCTTGTGATGCATTGCCGTGAGAGAAACCCGTCAAGAGGTAAGAAAGATCTTTACAGAATATCGCAACATGATAGTGATCTGGATCTCGAGGAAGACTCCACAGATTGTTCAAGCGATGATTGTGATGTAAAGGGCGGGGATAATGAACACGTGAATGATAGGGAACTTGAGTCGGCTAGTAAGTCGTTCCAATCACTGAATCTCTATCAAAACTTGGTTCGTAACTATGTAAAACAGCGTCGTTCTCTGAACTACAATGGTGAAAAACATGGTAAACGCTGCCACCACCATAGGAGTGGTCATACACACCATCATCATCACAAGGCGTGTCGCAATCACCATCATTCGGGGCACACCTGCCGCCTATCAAGGAGATCGACCAATGGGCGCGCTCAAAATTATCTCTCCTCCACTAGTCAGCCATGTTTAAATTGTTTGAATGCTCAAAATGGAAAGTTATCAACAAAGAGTGAGAGCCTCAAGCACGCGAATGTTTGGGGTCAATTGATCAAGATAGACAAATCAGATGGTAGCCAAGTGATAGAGTTGCAGCGTGTATGTGGTAAACCTTGGGGTTTCTTTGTTGCCCGTGGAGCCATAGACAATGTTAAAGGTGAGTCTCATATTCAGCACCTCGATAACAGGAAGAAAGATTTTCGCCTCTTCCAATCTTGTAATCAATGGACAAGCAGGCAATATGTTGACTAACTGGTCGATTTTATCATCATATCTACCAATCCCCACCATTTCGAATAGGTATCTTTATCTCGAGGATGCATGATACCTCGACGAGCAAGTCTCTGGCAGGTCTACTCAGAATCGGAGATCGCATCTTATCGATAGACGGTTGTTCGATTGATGAGGAGAGCGATATATTGAAAGTTAACCAGCTTTTCAGTAAAAAGACAAAGATATCCTTGAGAGTGAAACCTTTCAGAGATTGAACTTGTTCATGAACATCTAGAGTTTGATCGACGAACGTCATAGCTCACCTACTATCGAGAATCTCAACCAACAAGACCCGCATTGGGTGAATATAATTGCAAGCATTAAGATACTACTAGGATGCTCTCACAATAAAGACCTGGGCAGAGACTAGATAGATGATGCTAAAGCACGAGCACAGCTCTTTAATCGAGCTACACATTGAGACTGCTTTGACCGTTCAATATCAGGTGGGAGGAGGCAAGCTGGTGTCAACTTATGGCAAGATACTTTCCAGTTTGTCCGAAGTAGTGGTGTACAAACACGAATTTGTTAGCAACTCATGAAAGCATCCGAGCATTGATTGAACGCTCTACATTTGAGCCATCTCTCAACGCGAATCATAGGAAGGCCCTCGGAATTCAGTTGTGTGAGTTCAATCGACTGACGAGTTCATGTCGGGCACTGTAATCATTTTCAAGCGCAACCAACAATCTTGTGACAGCTATAGTTAGCCTAAGACAGACGGATTGCGGTTAAGTTTACTAGTTTTCGTGTAATCACAAGATAATAGCTTTAGCAGCGACAACAAGAACAAAATCAAAGAAATCTCGTGTGCGTTACACATCCTCAAATTGAACGTTTGCTATGAGATCGTGAAAGCTACAACCGTTAGCAGCAAAGCGTAAATAAATAGTCAGTAAAACTCTCACTACTCACTTCCACTGCTTCTCTAGCTCCTAGTTACTTGGCCCAATCTCGCCTGACGGTGGCCTATCAATGCCGGTTCATTTTGACAGTCTGTGAATGAAACTAGTTGAAACATCCCACTCACAGTTGTGGCCCGCATAAGAGCAACTTTCTCCTCCAGTTAGTCACCTCTCGCCTCAACCTTTCTGTTCCACTCCTCTCAGTCTATCTGTATCTCTCTCTCTCTCTCTCTCTCTCTCAACTTTTCTATCACCGTAACCATCCATGAAATCATGACCTGTTTCGTGGGTTGAAGGCGCCGTTTTGAGTGGTGGAACGTGAGTATTCAGGTCCACACCGCAGCAGCTGAACCAGCCGTGAGAGTCTACTACTTTTCATTGCCACTCGATTGAGATATTCGGCTGCTCAGTGGAGCGACGCATGGGCCCTACTTTGGAACGGAAAGAGACAAGCCGCCGCAACTGAGAAACGGCGCTCTCATGCGCCGTCCAATCCGTGCGATTAACTCCGCTGGTGGCCAGAGGTGGTTGACAATCGAGCGGACCACCATTAAAGAGGCTCGCCGAGGGCAATTGACTACTTTCTCCGCCTCCAATTCCACTTGTCTCCGAGATCCATTTGAGGTGAGCGAGAAGAAGTGTGATTATCCAGAGCCCAAGTTGTGGCACTTGCCCTGGTTGAATGCAGCAGTGAAAGTGTGCCCGTCAGACTCCGACGCCGCTTGTGTGACACAAGCGGCAAGCAAACAATCTTGAACTTGATATAATACGCCATTCGTGGCCGTCTCTAATGAGCTACAAAGGAGACCAATTGCAACGGTGGTGTGGCGGCTGAGTGCTCCCTCGAAGGAGGCAGCAAACTGGAGGGACCACACAGAGTGGAGTTGTTGAGAAATAAACACTAGCTGCGGCCAATAACTTGCAAATATACGATAACAAGCCAATCATTGAGTGCGCCGGTGTGCACTTGTGTATGCGTGTCACTCGTCCGCCGAGCGTGTGGCCAAAATGCTCCAAAATTGCTCTCCTTCTTCTCCCTCCTGCCTGCTGCCTACTGCCTGCTGCCTACTGCCAGGCTGGTATCAATCTTGAGTGGAGAAAGAGATTTTGACATTTGTTCTGCTCATTTATCCTTCTCCATCTCGGGGCTGAAAAGTGGCCTCGCGTGCAAGCACCTGTAATTATGAGAGAACAAGCAGCAGACTAAACTAACTGACTGGCTCATGCGCCAGAGAGCACAGTTGCCTCCACAGTGGCATTAGATGTCTCTGCCTCTGGAGTGCAGCCCCCTTTTTAAAGGCTCAACTTGGGAGGGAGGAGGACAGAAAGAAGCAGACTTGGGCCCGGTCCGCCCAATTAAGTGCAATGGTAGAGTTTCGGGCTCACTCGCAGCCAGCTCTTCCAAGGCGCCTGAGGCTATGGAAGGGAGCACGAGCATCATTACTACTTCTGTCACGGTTGTGGCCTTACAAAAGACGCGCGCTGCCTTGATCGCCGGGCACACGACATGATGCGACTCAGAGGAGGACAATAGGCCCCAGGAGAGCATAGAATGGGTCTGCAAGCCGGCAGGTGGACCCAGCGAAGGAGAGACAAATTCTAGTTGCCATTGGGAGAAAAGAAAGAAAGTTGGCCACCAGCAACAGGTAGGTCCTATGAAGAGAAGGGGCAGCCGCACGTCCACCTCTTGACCACTTGTGCTGGCCCGCCGAGCCGAGAGATAAATCTTCTCCCCCAAGGTCAGCCCGTCGTCCCAATCGGGCGGACAAACAAGTGGAAAAAAACAATGGCTCTCTAAACAGGTAATTGTCATACACTTTTGAGCCGCCTCTGCCAGCTCTAACTTCCTTGTGGCGGATCGGGCAAACGATTCATCTCGACGCTTAGCTCAGCCAAGTGGGAAGCAATGTTTGTAGTCTGCTCCATGCTCACCGTGTGGGCCTCATCCAGCCAATCCTGTCACGTTAGATCTCGGAACGTTGAGCTCGATATTGTACACTCGCATTAGAGAGTTCGTCAGACACTGAGAACAGAAAAAACAGACGACTTCTGTTCGTCTTACCCATGAGGCTTCGTCTAACATGCCGAACCAAGATGGTGGCTTCGGATCAGTTCTCAGCTTTCGAACTCCAAGAATCCCAAGTATCAACAACACTTCATAGCGCAACACCTGTTTCGACCGGTATGCTTTGACGCAACAAGGTCGAGGCAGTCTTCATTCGATTTATTCCTCTTTTTATTCTCTGCTAAGATGGATGGAAACCCGTTCCGAGGTCGATTGATAATGGAGGAGTAAAGCTGCAGAGAGGAGTCTAAAGGCTCCAGGTAGTAGGTAGCTACGAACTGAGACTGGTCACGCGATCGGATCAATTATGCGATAAAGATCTTCCACGTGCACCGAATTGAATCGAAGGGAAGGATGATTTGCCGACATGATTTCGTCATACATTTGTAGTTGATGTGGAAAAGGCTCCATTTGACGCCTGATTAGCTCAGCCACACTCCCCTCTGCCCAAACATCAGAATCAGGAAACGAAACGCGGGTCAGCCCCAATGGGAGTGCCCCCAATAGGATGGACTGCACAGCTGTTTGAACCAAGACTATCCAATCACAATCTCTTCAAGGGCTCCAATCCTGAAGACGAGATCCTAGAGATGTTGGCATAATGCATCGGAGCCGACTCCAGGGGTCATTTGCCTGCTACGGCCTAGAGTCTCAGCAGAACTTAGTGTCATACAAGAGCACTAGAATCGTAAGAGGAACGCGAAATGGATGATCCTGAAGCAGACCTCCTGTCTCGGCCTCGGTATGGAATCTCTCTGTCAGACGATTACTTGGGTCTTGCCTGAGGCCAAGGTGAGCGCTTGTGAGCCATTGGAGCGGCTGCTTGTGTGTATTCGGGGTGAAAAGATGGGTGGTCATTAGTGGGCGAGGCAGGGGTGGTGATCGTGCAATAGTGAGGGTTTCCGTGAATCTGGACTTGTACGAGCTCGATTGTTGCCATGAGCTCACTTGTTGCTTCATCACAAAGATTGGACAGAGCCTAGGGCCTGCTAATCTAAGGGAGCTGCAGCGAAGAAGGCGGGAGGACAGCTGCTACATGGTTGCCCTAATGAGGGCGGGTGTCGTGCATTGGACACCTCTTGCAAGAATCAGAGCCTCTTACAGTGCCCCACTTTGCGTCTAGGCGGCTGGTTGTTGTGGTCAAATGACCGTGCAATCTGTATTTGACTCCAGCTTGGAGCATTTCAATAGGGTACGTTCGACGCGTCGGCTCAGTCGCTTGACAATTGGAGCTTACAAAAGGTATCTAAAAATGACGATCGCCAGCACTGGAGCCGTCTGCCACGAGGATCCGGTGCCCCATCGGTCTGCCAAAATCAGACCCATCTTCCTCAAACGAACCCCGAGCACTTGTTTCTACTTGTTTACATGCATGAGTATGGCTGAGGTATAGAGCGCGACGAAATCTATTAGTGTATGTAGGCGAGAAATCGTGAGGCACCAGGGGTAGTAGGTGACGCCTTACACCCTAGAGCTCGTCAATGTCCAGCCGCATTTGCAATCAGATGCTAATGGGAAGCAGTTCAAACATCGTGCTCCGCAAGGATTCCACCAAGCATAACTTCGACGAAGTTCTGGGACCTAATTCCATCGATGTAGCCAATGAGTACCGCAGGAGCAAATGGTATAAAAGTCTCAAGCGCCGCTCAGAACATATGTCAGTATCCAAACACAGACACACAGCTCAGACCACCCAAGAATCTAGTAATCCTTAACCACCTTGAAGATAGTCAGCAAGATCCCCAGAGAGACCCCCTATATCATCCTGCGACGTGTTAGGTACCACCAAATAGTCGTTACACAGCAGCCCGCCCGTCGTATTGATTTCGGATAGAATAATTACCAATCTCAAGTCTCTTATCCAACCGTCCTATTATTCTCCTTTCAATTTTGTATACCTTTAAGACCATGAATTACAGGATGCCGAAAGTCGAGGCTGAGGTGAAGTTAGATTTTTCTGATGTGCTCATATGACCTAAAAGGTCGAATCTAAGCAGTCAATCCCAGATCAGCCTCACCCGGACCTTCGAATTTTGCGCTAGTAGCTAGCAATGCGCAGGAATCCCGATCATGGCCTCAAACATGGATACCGTGGGAATTTTCTGAATGGCTAAAGCCTTGCATCGACACTCGCTCTTCACTACGGTACATCCAAAATCATGCAACCAATTGCGCGGCTCGTACTGCCAACTGGGCTCCTGGCTTGGCTCTCTCGTCTGGATCGTTTCGGCTAGTCCCTGTGCGAGAGACAGAGAGCTCAATTAGCGTATAGCAAAGGGGGGAAATGTACAAAAAATACCCAACTCTGGGATACGTCTATCCTCTATTCACCGGTGATAGCCAGTCACTGGTGCGCTTTAGTGTTTGTGTAGGCCCCCCGGCCCTAAGCAGTAGCGCTGTCCATAGTAGCGTTGGATTGGATCTTGGCGACTCTGTAGTTGACACAATAGCTTGTCCTTCGAATTACACGAGTACTGGGAACAGTACCTCAGTCAGATCAGTACAGGGAACAACAGTTGTGGTGGTAGAAGGAAAAGTCCTTGAGGGGGCCCACCTTGTCCATCTGGTAGACGGTCTTCTTGCAGCGCAGACAGCGGTGCTCGTAGGAGCTGCGGTTGTAGCGGTGCGCCAGCAGCATGGTGGCCGTGCTGCCCGGCCCAAGAGCGCCCTCAGCTTCCGGTGGCTACTTCCGCCCCAGCGCCCCCCTGAGCCGGCCCACTTCCGCTTCCGGTGGCTACTTCCGCCCCAGCGCCCCCCTGAGCCGGCCCACTTCCGCTTCCGGCGTGGCCCAGGGGCGAGCTCGGCGAGTGGGCGTGGTGGGGCACGCCGAAGGGGTCGAGGTGTTGGTTTTGACTGACCAGAATTCGGTCCAGATTGTGTCTGAAGGTGGGCGAGAGTTGGCACCGCTGGCCGCGGTGCTGCTGCTGGTGCAAGTGCAACTGTTGCTGCTGCCGGTTGCCCGCGGCCGCTAGCATCAGGAGCTCGCGGTTTTCATGGCGCCGTTCACAAAGCTCGCGTCTTTGCATTCTATTCTATTTCTTCTACCATAAGATGAACCGCAATACCCGATCAACATGTCACTTCTTACGAGAGAATTCAAATCTTTTCATATGATTCACAAATTCATCATTGATCAAGAGAAGAAGAAGTGTGAAAAATATGATGGCTATATTGTACGACTCAGAGAGGACTTCCTCAGAAGACAATGGGGCAACACGTATCCCCGTTACGAAATGAGGAGGTCGCTCGGGAAAGTCCGTAGAATCCAGTACGGGATTATGGGAACGCTGATAGAGCTGGAAGAGGAATTACACGAGTACTGGGAATCGATTGTTGAAATTTATGGTATAGAAAACGTCGGGCCATACCCGGGAAGAAGGCGATAATGGACCCGACAGACAACAAAAAAAACTTTGTACTCAATTGATAAATAAAAGTCTACCAGTCGGAGCACCACTGTGCCCGACACAGATCCACCTAGTCTTATCTATCAGTTTTTGTGTCAGAGTCTCTGCAACCACTAACACTTCGCCTTCTGAATGGCCTCTAGACATGAGCGGGACTTCCTAATTGAGTTCAACTCCTCCAATCGAATCAACTCGGCGGGAGGGAACAGGGCAAACCTTTCGTCGACAGCTAGACAATCTATAAGGTCGGTTCGCATGAAATGACGGCGCGCGCCTTGCAACTTCTGAAGCAATTTCCGCAAAAACTAGCAAAGATATTTAATCGAAATATTCACCGTCTTTCTCTGCACACTTCCTCCATCTCTCGACAAGTCTCTCTATTCCTTTCACGAGATAATTTGTGGATAATTTGTTTTCGCAGAAAATTGTCTCGACTGCACTTTAAAATTCGCTTGGACTAAGTCTTCGCCACTCATGATGTTCTCTTTACGTTTTTTTGTCTGCCTGATCTCAATGAGAGGGGGCCAATGATACCAAATTCGAGAGTGTACAGGGTGAGTTTTCTCCGCCCCCCCCCACCCAACTTTATCTTCGATTTTTTCCTCTAAAATGGAAGCGAAAGCCCTGAATTTTTCTATGGAATTGGAGAGCCCAAGGAATTGGTTTGGAATGTTTTCCATATGTTTTCTTGGCTCACAATCACCGTTTTCAGCCTCTTTACAAAAATCCCTATTCCACGTCGGCCCATCTTTGGACGGAAAGGGCTTGACCAGGGAAACTTCATCGACAGAATAGTGGCCCGTAATTTCAAGAAATTGAACATCTGGTCCTTTAAAGCTTCACCCTGAGCAACGATTGTGAGAATCGCACCAATATTATCGCTTATTTCCACTATAAACCCCATTTCCTATGGGGATTCTGCACTATTTTGGTGGTTCGTATGCGCGAAAGGGTGCGTCTGTCAACCCTGTCGTCCAGGGCGATACAATTCCTTTCGGCCCCACCCGGCGCATACAGTCCCGGCCAGATTCTTTTTACCACCATCCTGTGGGCGTGTTGCCCGCCCTGTCCGATTGTTTTTTGCTTCGGGCAGGCGAGGGGGGACAAGACACGCACTTCCCCTCCTTTCAAATGTGGCCAAACACCGACCATAGCCTACAATATAGAAAAAACTGAAAAACGGAAGTCGCTCCAGGGACAGATTTTTTTTACCATGGTTCGATTTTCATTGTGTAATGTTAGTTGGAGAGGTTTGAACTATCGTTTTATCGTGGCACCTTTGGCTTCAATAACCTCAACTAATCTTTTAGGCATATCTTTGTACAAATTACTCGTCTGTGCCTTTTTATTTTCATTTATGTCTTCAGCAGCCTCTCGAATGGCCCTCCATAAATCCTGCTTGTTCTCAAATTGTCTACCTGCGTAGACAATGTCTGACAACATCTTCCAAACATTTTCAATGAGATTGAGGTCTGGACTTCTTGCTGGCCAGTCCAAAATTTGTATTGAATTGGCCGTCATAAATTCTCTCACCTGTCTAGCGGTGTGGACAGACGCATTGTCTTGCTGAAAATAATATTTTTTCGGTCCAAATTCCCTATCCAACTTGGGAACGACCTTTGACAATAGTATGACATATTTTTGTGCAGTTAGTGTTCCGTCAATCTTCTCCAGATGAACGTATCCATCCGGGAGAATTATACCCCACGCCATGACAGATCCTCCGCCGAGTTGACGCTTGTTCCGGTAGATAATTCTACTTTCATCTGACCAAGTGGACCAGTTGTCGGGCCCATCCAGGTTGAATTTCTTTTCGTCAGAAAAACAGGTCATGTTCCATGGATGAGATCCTTCTAGCCATTTTTTCGCCAACTCGACCCGCCTCAACTTATGACTCTTCGTCAAAATGAGCGATTGTTTGACTTTTTTGTAGCTAAAACCGATTCTATTTATGGTTCGTCGTATAGTTCTGTCCGAAACATTTTCTAGATTGCAGTTTTCTTTGATTATTTTGCTAGTCACCTTCACTCCATTTTCGTTGGCTTTTCTTATTTCACGTTTAATTGACGTCTCCTCACGGTGACCTAATTTTCTTGGAGGGCCTCGCTTTTTTTGTCATCTCTGTCATGATTATCGACGATGTATTTCACCGTCTGGTGGCTTACCGAGAAGTTTCTGCCAACCAGACGGTAGTTTCCCAGGTGAGCATATGCTTCTCGGATTTTTCTTTTAAGGTCTTCGGAAAACATTGATTTTTAAGAATTATGGCTCCGAAACCGAACGCTATGGCAGTCTTAAGTCTAAAAATAGGTGATAAATATAATTGATGGTGTTCAACCGAGTCTTATGATGAAATATTGCCACATGGTAAAATAAATGTGTCCGCATGCGATTGGAAAGATCTAGGTGTTCATCATGGCCGTACCGGTTAGCAGCTGCGCGTGCGCGGGGAAAAGTGGGGAAAAGACAGGTTCTTCCCCACCAAGTATTCTCGTGAAAAAATTGATTCGGGCAGAGCCGGTGACGAGCCCATACAAGGGTGGTAAAAAAATCCTGTCCGGGAGTGTACAGAGTATCATCTCCCCACCTTGACTCTGTCGAGCTATCGCAACCCAAAGTTGGGGGAAATCTAAAACTCATCCTGCATTCAGCAAAAGATACGGCCTTCGATGCGATCGAGGGAGGCATCAAGGATTGGCTGATATCTTCGTTCATGATATCGGAACAGGATAAAGTCAGGCCATTGATATATTCAACAATTAAAGCGAAAACCTCTTGCCTTGAAGTGTTATTGAGTGAACCCCAGGGGAGTGATGCATTAGTTTTCAAAGATGTAAATGATGTCACCATGACGGATTATGGTAATTCAAGCACTAACGTGAAGGTCTCTTGCGATGAGAAAAGCCTACCAGAGCACCTAGAGGTTATAGCAAACAACAAGTTTGCCCAATTGAGCTCGACGGTTACGAAACTTAACGATTTGTGCATTCCGGGCGTGGGAATGGGTCGTTTGCTAAACTTCGAAGCTCCACTGCCACTCTACGAAATAGTCCAGCGAACCAAGACCCATTTGGACTCGACATATATCCGCCTCGGCCTATCTCCCAAGCACACAAGGGATGCAAAAGTTGCCTTCTAACGCCGTTTGTGCCGGTTCGGGTTCGAGTGTGCTGAAAGTTTGCAGTGCCGATGTTTGGATAACAGGTGAAATGTCGCACCATGAGGTTCTTGATGCGAGCAACAAGGGTTCGACGGTGATCCTTTGCGAGCATAGTAATACCGAGCGTGGCTTTTTACCCCATTGGTCGCAGAAGTTGCGTAGCGTCGTCTTTGAAGATCAAATAATGGTTAGCGTCTTGGAGCTTGATCGCGACCCATTGAGGATCGTTTGAGATATCAGCCAGTCAGATTATATCTATCAATGTTGCAACATTATCCCGCCATAATTGCCTAGCCAACACTTCCCATATCAGAGATATTTTAGCATTCTAGCATCTCACACTTGATCAGTAAACTCCAACTGGGTGACCGGAATTGTGAACCCACAAGTGTCCCATGCTAGACTGTCCTGATAAACTTCCATATCCTATGCGATATCGACCAACATTCCCGGGTGGAACGATCCGGAGGTGTCATAAGAACTCAGAAAAAACGATTTCCATTGAAGAATGTTGTTTTTCATCATTCGTGTCATCTGATGGAATGAATGAAATAACCTAATCGACCAAAGACGAAAGATCAAATTCGAATTCGATCAGAATATCTCACATTTCTCTGCTTTACCTTCATTGACTTGCTACGTCTTGGTCGTTAGAGATGTGTATCAGCATGCGTTTGTTTTCTCTCAAGCATTGCTTTTCCACTTGAATATGATTGTGTTGAAACTGTCCTCTCTTAGTTTGACTATGCGAATTAGTTTGTTGTCAACAATGATCCTGAAAGGAACGGGATGCTTGTTTGCGTTCAGGGCTACTATAACGATGTAGTTTTTCGGCGTATAAAAGGCCACCGCCTCGAGGGGCTGATTGTATCTAGCGTTGGCTAGCCTCTGCTCGAGACGAACAGAGTCTGGTTCGACAAACTTGCTCAAGTGTCCGATCGCATAGAAGGAGGGACTTTTGTAGTACTCGTCTCGTTGGGCGTTCACAATGACTGGTGCGTCGAGATAGTTCTTGGCCCACGAGGGACCTCCGCCCCTGTTGAGCACCATGTTCCAGTCCACCCAGCCGGCCGCCCCCTTTTGAAGAACCTTGATTATATCCAACAGATAGGCAACGCCTCTGTCCCAATCGCCTGGCAGGGTGTGCACCTGGAAGGGCAGATAGCCATTGCAGGCCTCGGTGGAGAGCAGGAACTGGTTTGGATACTTTTTGGCCAAGAAGTTGAGATTTTCGTACTCGTCGTTCATGTACCAGTGCACGCCCACTCCTGAGACATACTTGGCGGCCTCGGGCTCGTCGAGCACTTGGGCGACGAAGCGGGGCGCGTAACCCTTGTTGTCGTCCAGGATGATCAGCTTCACGTGGCCCAGGGATCTCTGTCTGAGCATGGGGCCGAGATAGAGCTTGATAAAGGTTACATAGTCGGCGCGCGAGATTGCCAACGAGTTGTGGAAAATGAAGGGCTTGGCGCCAGTGATTGGCTCGTTGAGGCCCGTGGTTGCCCAAAAGTCAATGCCCTGCTTCCTGTAGGCCTCCAGCCACTTGACCATGTAGTCGGCCAGCGCCTTGTAGTAGGGCCCGTAGACGTCACCCTTGAGGTGGCCGTGGACAATGTTTGAGTTGTTTTTCATCCAAATTGGCGGCGACCAGAGCGAAGCGAAGAACTTGAGCTGCCCCCGACTCGTCGCCATGGCCTGTCTGGCGAGCGGAAGTTTGAACTCAAAATCCTCGTCCACCAGCCGGAACTTGGCCATCTCAATGTCGTCGTTCTCGCCCACCGTCGAGCCCCTGGGGAGCTTGGCCTGTTCGGGGGGCGCTCGCCTCAGCAGCTCTTGGCCGATCGTCGTGGAGGAGGGCGTCTCCTGGTCGTTGTTTGTGTATGGCGTGGCGGAGAAGTCGCTGCTGCCCATGCTCATGCGCACCAGGTTGTACTTGAGGCCGCGCTCGCCGAAATAATCCTCCATCAAGCTCTGGGCCATCTCCGAAGAGAGACTCTTCACGTTGCGGCACGCGGAATCACTCAGGGCTCCCCCGAAGCCAATGATCGACTGGCGCCTCCTGGCCGTGTCCACACGCAAGCTGGTCACCAGCCGGGTCGAGTTTGTGTCCTGCGCCTCCTCCTCGGCGTCGCCCTCGCCTCCGGGGGCGCCCCCTTCCGGCTGGCTCTTGGGCGCCTCGCTGGAGGGGCCGCCCGTCGTCGCCTCGGTCGAAGGCAGGGCCGTGATCACGGGCGAGCTGGTGCTCGTCTCGGGCGTCGACTGGGGCCCCACACTGCTCGGCTTGGGGCTGCTCTTGGGCTTGAACAGGTCGAAGAGGTCGAACTTGACCGGCTTCAGTCGCTCGTTCGCCTCCAATTGCTGCTGACTTTGAAGCACCTGCTCGCGCACCCTCACGCTCGGCAACCTGGTGTTCTCCCTCGAGCGGCCGGCCACCTGTTGCTCCAGCGGATGGGCCACTTCCTGCGCCCTTTCATGCACCACTCCCGCCGGTGGACCCAGGCGGCCCTGGGCGAAGGCGTACTCGGCCCGGTGGAAGCGCATGCCCTGCCTGCTGGTCTGGATGTGCACGATCTGGTTGTCGTACTTGGGCCACTGGAAGTCGAACTTGTCGCAACGCTTCTTATCACAGATCACAGTCTCCCGAATGTCCACCCTGAACTGGGTGCACTTTTGTGCCGCCTGCCTTTCCCACTGCGAGCGACCGTCTTGCCGCTGCTTGTCGCCCGCCGAGCTGTTCCTCCACTCTTGGTGTCCGCCTCTGACGGCTCGTCGTCTTTTCGTGCTAGCCTCTCGCTCGAACTCGGCCAACTCCTCCAAGCTGTCCCCGTCGGGCCCAAATCTGGTCCAAAAGTTCGCCCGCTGCCTCACGAGCCACTCCTCCTTAGGGCCGCCCGCATGGCCCACTCCCTCGGGCTCCATCTTGACGCTTTCCACGAACTTGGCCTTCGACTCGGCCGAAAGCTCAACTGGCGGCTGCTCGGCCTCGTCGAACGAGCCCACTTCGAGCTCCAAATCGGGCAACCAATTGCGCGGCTCGTAGTCCCAATTGGGCTCCACGCTTGGCTCTCTCGTCTGGCTGGCATCAGTGGCCACCCAAGTGGGCCCCTCGCTCACACTTAGCCACAAGAGCAGCGCCCCAGAGAGCCAACTCGCCAGTTCCATCTTGTGCTCCGGGAAGCTGTTTGGCAGCAATTGAGGCGACTTTACGCTGGCAACTGTACACTGGCTGCTCCACGCGGATGCTGCGGGATAAAAACTAGATTATGTCCACCTGGACGCCACTGTGACTAGCGCCTGTTTTCGAGCTCTTGCTCCACTTCAGCACAGTTCAACTTGGCCATTATTCGGCTCTGGGTCTGGTGCTAAGCTATTTTGTGCTAGCTTGTGCAAACGAGCGTTCTCAAAGGACCGATTTCTAGATCAGCCCAAAGGCTCTGTCAGCAAGAGAGACTAGTTAGAAACACAGAGTATATAGCAGAAAGTGCAACATCATGAGGCGAGCAAAAGAGAGGCAGACAAAGGGCAAAAATCAGCCAAAAAACAGGAAACCACCGAGGGGAGACGAGCGAAAAAGCGTGCTCATCATTATCATGATTATTGGGCGAAAACTCTGTTGAAAAGGTGATAACAACTGCGGTCAATTTCTAGATGCTTTAAAGGACTCATTTTGGACTCGATTTGGGCTGCAAATGCAGTGGTTTATGCAGTGCCTACAGTGATAGCCAGGTGTGCGCAATCGGTTTCACTGGTGACTCGATAGAATAGATTGTATCGCTGGCAAACTTCCTTCAATCAGTCATTGAGTGAACATCATCGGCTGGCTGACAGTGCGAGAGAAAGATATCGGAGCAATATGTTAAAGAGCTCCAAATGGTGGATCAAACTTCTTCACGCTACCATCCGACCCCACTGGACAATACCACATGACGGTAGAGTAGCTCAACATTAGGGCGAAAGAATTCATGGATCAATGATAGCGGCAGTGATTGAGCCAATTTGAAAGAGGGCGGCAGGACAGATTTAAGCCCTAGAGAGAGCAGAACTCATGCGGGCCAAATGTCCGCATCAGGTAAGAGATTTATTCTGCCCACAGACAATCAGCCCGAAAAAAAAGACACGAAGGCCTGGCGAGACCTGCCACACAATTAGCGGTGTCTGTCCCAAAGCTCACAAGTGGGCGGAAACTTTATTCCGTCACAACTTGCGTTGAATATTATCGAAATCATAATCTCAAACATACCAACGTTAAAATCAGAATCTCAAACGTGGAATACCACGTTGAATACTCTTGTCCACCAGGAAGAGCTTCATCGATAAGATACACATTGTTGTTGTTAACGCCGGCGAAAGCGAGCCTAAGGCTACTGGGCTGCGTATACAGATCTGAGGAAACGTGTCCAAGATTGAACGTGTAATAAGTAGTCGTCTAGTTGTCGAGTTCCTTTCCAGTTTTGGAAAATTTCCAGTGAAAAAGATGCTGGTCGTTCGAATGCTTTCAACTGAGAGGCTCTGTGTCTCATACCTTAAACAGAAGACCCATTCTAGAATTGGGGAGAATGTGGACTTCGAAAAGATCGGCGAGAAGAAACGGGTCTGGTAGGGAGAATGCAGCTATCACATCTCCATGCGTGGGCGAACTTGTCTAAAATTTCAAGGGTCATCTACGATTGACCGAAACCAGAAGTCCTCCGGCAGCATAGCAGAACGCCGATGGAGACTCCAACTCGCTCGGTTGCCGGATTAGTCTCTTGGTTCTAACGAAGCAATGGAATGGAATTATCCCAATCCAGATAGCACGGAAAGTAACATTTTTTAATTGATCATTCCAAATTCGAATCGTGATCTCATATGTTTCTTCCGCTTACCTTCCTGATTGTTCAAACAAGTGATCGTACGCCGCAGCACCCCACGATTGGAAGTTCCAATTTGGAACTCTGAAAGAGTCTTAGTAAGACAATGCACGATCAAGAAAGTATTCCGTTGAACTTTTCTCTCAACTAGAATTGGAAATGAAAGCGATGAACTCGGTCAAGAAAGATCTGGAGCTTCCTCAGTGATCAATTTGGTCGAAATCGGCACGAAAAAGAAATGGAAGCTTCGGCGAGCCCTCTAACCCGGAAAAGAAGAAATGGTTCTTCGGCGGCCTCGTTGCAACAAGTGGTTTGCAACCAGGCACTTGCCCTCGTGGCCGCGAATCATAAGGGTAAAGGAAGGAATTTGCCCGAGGCTATGAGAGAGCCAACATCGGATGAAACAAGTTTGCGCAGCATCTTCTGCTCCAGATGTCTGCCAAGGCAGCTTGCCCAACGGGATTCTGCTCACACAAGGTCAATTTTTGGTTTCCCTGCAGCAGACTCGAATGGCCTAAGCTTGTGGCGCCCTGCGACTTGAATGCTAGAAACTTGTATTCACTGTCTGAGATCACTTAGTTCGTCTCTAAGCTTTACCCAAACTTCCTCCTCGTGTTCTAAACTGTTTGTTCTGAACTGTTCTGAAGAGTATCCCCAAAACTGGAACCATAAAATCTTCTCCAGAGAATATTTGAGACGCGAAGCTGTGACCACTTGATTAATTGGACACCAGAGGTCCACCATGATCAACCGTTCACGATAGCTAATCATGGTGATCCATCGACTCCGTTGCTTTGAGTTAGAGGAAATCCTCGCAAATCCACCTCAGGATTGACCGTGGGATTAAATCATTGCGGTGACAAAAATATTGCCAAGAAGCAGGAAGCAGTTCATTCACAAGATCATCATCTTGCCTCATCTAATCCAATTTTCACGCCAAGCATGATGTCACCCGAGCCGCTGACATTTGATCGAGAAGCTTCCCTGGGGAGTCACTTACTGACTGGTCATTCTCATATCCTCTACGTCACCCGAAAAAAGGCTCTAATTCACAATATACGGCCCTCCTGCTGTCAAGGTCCAGAGATACCTGGATTGTCTTGGTGCTTTACCAAGAACTGAAAATCAGCAGATATACTTAGTTACTTTCCTAATTGATGCGCTCTATCTACTAGGAATAATCTTCAACATGGGTAAGCATCGAGTGCTACACACAAGACTGTCTTAAACAAAGTCTTGGGAACATCTAATCAGCTCGGAGATGAAGCAGCCATGCCGATTCGATCACTAGCTTTTGTTACAAATCTTCCATCGTAGGCTTCGCTCTTTCAGCTTTCAGTGATTCTCTGCTGTCGGAAATTGTCAATCCAAAACTCGCTGCTTCCTGGAGATTTTTTTTAAATGATTTACGATATGGGCACTTGTGATGCTTAGCACGCATGCAGGGCGAGGTAAGCTTACCTCGGGGGATGCCAAGCTTGCTGGAAGTGCGCTCGATCTGGAGGAGGAGGATGATCACATGACTGGCAATCCGCGCCTGCGCCATGAAGTTTTATCCTGGCTAATTCTCAGCCAGAGGCATCACCTGATTTAGATCTCTATTGCCGCTTGAAACACCTTGCAGCGAACTCTAGAGGCCTGAAAGAAGCTCATGTCGGAACAACCCTTTCTTCAAGGGCCGATCATGTGATGCTCTTGTGAGCTGTGACAAGGACGACCCCATATAATGAGCTGTGTGGTCTGAGGAATGTTGTTCATCTGCTATGCATGTGGTACTGAGCTGTCCCTATCGGCAGTCAAGCAGTTGTACTCAAAGCATCAAGTTAGTCACCGTGGTCACCATTGAAGCAAGACTGAAACGCGAAGACGATAAGAAATTATGAAAGCCATAGCTCTCAGTCCCGTCTACTTTGCCACCCTGCTTGTTTCACAAATAGGGGCGCAAGTCTCAGAGCTTTCATCAAGGTCCCAAGAGGCGGTCAAGACGCCGGAAAATTTCGCAGATTTCCCCGATGTTGCGATAATAGACAGCTGTCAAGAATCGAAACATGGAGCAGGTGGCCAAGAAAACAAAACCAGCGAGTTGATTAGGCACCAAGATCGTCTGGGACCCTCATCGGTTCTGAGCGTCTTGGCAGATAATTACTCGGAGAAAAAGCACTTACCGAGACTAACTTCAAGCTTTAATCCCAACGATGCAAACCTGCTTCGGGCGTGTGACAGTGTCTTTCATCCGCCGCTTGAGGATGTCCAAAAGCCTTTGTCACACTTTGGACAGATGACTGTGGCGTGCAAGGCCCAAACAATGGTCTACAGTGATCTGTTCTTCCACAAGTATGATAGCTTTCAAGAGCTCAAACTGGCTGCAGGGCCCGACGTTGACCAAGACAAGTGTCTCGCACATCTATCACATTTGGTGTATGGACTCGAGAATCTCAAGAGGGAACAGTATCGCTCAAGAGATATAAATTTATACCGACTGATTGACACTTTTGGTCAGAGTCCATCAGGGCTGCTGCTCGGCAATACATTTTCAGTTGGAATGTATGACCAATGCTTGCGCCTGAATATCCATATGCCCCAAGAGAAAGGTGGAGCCGTTGGGACGCGCTACTGTGTGGCCAATCTCAAGATGAAAGATTGGCAACAGATCGAGCATCACGACCTCCTTAAGATCAAATTTGGTGTCTGTTTGCCTCGTAGTTGTGATTCACTGAATCATAAAAACAAATACGAAATGATTTGGAAGCTAGTGGAACCGCAGTTGAGAGAGATTGAGCGGGACCAGTTAACGTTGGACAATCTCTACTGCTTGCCTGACTCAAACTCGCCTCTCCGTTCAGTATTCAGCTCAACCGGCGCCACACTGACTCTACTTGGAGTTGCTGCCTGGTTCCTGATACTTGTCTATGCCACTTATAAGCATCGTCAACTCCTAAAGGCACAGTTGGCTCAATCCTGCATGGAGGACCAGGATGGGTGTAAGCCTGGAACTGTGTGGGCATCTGCGCGCAAGACCTCCAATTTTGGGTTGAGTAGCGGGTTAAGCTTGTCCAAAGACGACCGGAGTGATTCATTGGCAAAGATCTACTCCTTATTGTCGATAACGAACAATTTTGCTCTCTTGTTCGAGACGTCGAAAGGGTCACCCACGAAGACAGAAAGTGATACTAAGGAACAGGGTGCCGATTCGAAAGAAGGAAAGGTGGAAGTTATGACAAATGATTCATCAGGTGGCGAGAAAGTGGTCGACCTTAGGTGTATTGAAGGTATCAAAGTCTTGGCGATGTGCTATGTGATCATGGGCCACGTGCTAATGTGTATGACTGCCTTGGTATCAAATGGACGCGAAATGGCTGAGGAAAACACAGTTGCCTATTATTTAGCGAACCTTCTACCAGCCTTTGCGGTCAATTCTTTCTTCTCCATCACTGGCCTCCTAACAGCCTATCTGATGCTCAAGCAGGATCGTTCGCATTCATTCATCAACCATCCCGGTAAATGGGTGGCCCTCATAGTGTATCGTTATCTGCGAGTCATGCCCATGTACCTCCTGGTGATGTTGTACACAAAGAACCTGGCTAAATACTCAGGCTCAGGACCCTTGTGGGACTATGGCACCTCGGGGCTGGGGCAGCGCAAAGTTTGCGAGCAAGAGTCATGGAGCTGGTCGCTCTTGGTTATGACCAATTTTCTGCCCCCACTGGAACATTGCATTCCCTCTGGCTGGTACCTATCAAACGATTTTCAGTTCTTCCTGGTCACTCCCATCTTTTTGACCCTCCTGGCACGTTGGCCCAGAATTGGAGAAAGATTCATCAAATTGTGCATACTCGTTGGCTTCGCTGCGGGCTTCAAGTCGATATTTTGGCGAGAAGATGTCGACGTCAGACCAATAGCTGAGTTTGCGGGCAACGGCTTCAAGACCTATGTATCCCAATTCAGTCACAGCTATACAAAACCTTTGTACAGGATACCAGCCTACTTGGTGGGCTTACTCATTGGATACAGGTTGTTCCGTTTTGAGTGCGACAAGGTGCGCTCCTTGCAGTCCGGAGACCGTCCTCGTGGGCAGGAAGATGATGATATATCAGATTCTTGCTGTAATGACGAATGTGATAAAGATGGTTATGAATTCAGTGAAGTTTACAAGAGATTTGGTTACTTGATAACAGTTTCGGCAATCACCATATGCTGGGCAACCCCATTCATTGGTTCCAGATTAGGGCTCACCAGATGGTCGGCTAGGCTGATGACGGCCATTGTGACTCCCGCTTATCATGTGTTGTTCGCAGTGGCCACTGGCAATTACGTACTCCTAGCAGCTACTGGTCATGGTAACAAATCGATCCAATGGCTCTGGTCGCACTCATTTTGGAAACCACTAGCCAGACTCAGTCTGTGCGCCGTCCTAGTCAATGTCGAAGTGATCAACTACCTGGTACAATCGAGCACCAAGCTTCACCCTGCGACAGCTCAGTATCATGTCGCATTGGATATGATATGCATAGTTTCCACCTACATTGTTGCAGCAATGGCCTCAATCATGTTTGAGGCACCCATAAGAGGCATTCTCAACACCGCCTTGACTAGCATCATGCAGAAATCTGCGCGCCAATCCAAAGGGAAAGACACGAAGCTGAGCAAGGTTGATTGAGTAACGAAATGTAGGAGTAACCTGAGTTGTGGGCTGCATGTAATAAAGATGTTTGAGGAAAAAGTAGAAGATCGCGCCCGCTGACCTGGGAACAACTTGTGATAGGGGGCTCGAATGATTAATTGCTCATGGTCTAGAATATAATCAATCATGTCCTATGAGCAATGCCAACCAAATACGTCGACCAGTTGCTCGCGATTTTTCTTAAATCGAGAGCTCTGGCAGATCAGCACTGGTCAGAAGTACTCCAACCCAACTGGACGCTTGCACTTCAGTGCAGAATGGTGCTCTGGTTGTTGGAATCTCCACGCCACCCATTCGCACGTAAACTCCAAAGTCGCGCCAGAATCCATAGCACCAAAATAAACAATATTCTCCTTTCACTTTTATCACCCCACTATTCGACAATATCCTTCTCGTCAAATGACGTGATCTATTAGTCATAATCATGGATGAAGCTATAAAACGTATCCTTAGCGAGCATGCACAACAAAGAACCGCCTTAATGACCCAAATGATCTCAGAGCAACAGAGCATACAATTGCTTATGGATAAGATCAGAACACATGCATCCGATGATTCATGGCATGACATATTGGTCGACATGAAACAAACCTATCCAAATATCGAGTCGGAGGACAACCTAATAGACTTTGTCAATGAATTGAAAAAATTCACAGATGAGCAGCGTGTCATAAGAGACAGAGCTTTGGGTTTGCAGGAAGAAAAACGTGTTGCCAAAGTTGAGGCTTCAACCAAACTACGAAAACTTAAGGAGGAGATGGAAAAATTGCTAGAGCAAAACCACCAGCTGGAGGAAAAACTCAAACCGGAGAACGATACGCTACCTTTGATATTGAAATTGATGACTTCAGTAAAATCGATCCCGAAAAAGACAGCCAAGGAAAACAACAATGTGGATGATTCAATAGCTCAACATCTTAATTCTATCATAAATCAAATAGGTGATTTGTGAATAAAATTCTACATTCCGACAGACGAACTGTTTTAATGATTCTCGTTCGTTTGAATAAGATTTCTCTCCACCTTTGGAGAAATTCATCGAAGCCGACCGGTGAGTGCATCGCCCCAATTATGGGATTTCAATTTCCGCGATAGGATGGTTCAGAAGCTTTAGTGTTTTGTACACAGCAACTTCGAGCAACTGATTCAAATAGCCTGTTTGATAGTGAATAGATTGGTTAGTTAACTGCAAGATGATTGAGAAAAGTTAGAAGGGATTTCTTGCTATACTTACTTCTCGATTTCCGGTGCGCAACGCACGAATTCATGTTTCCAGAATTTGAACGAAGGATTTTTTATCAATTCAATAAAGGTGACCAGCAGTCCCCAAGGATGAGGTCTCATAATAATCAATCGTTCAACGAGGACTCGAGTTATTTGCTCTTGTATCTGCTCGGTCGGAGCGATGTAAAATAGATACAGAAGAGCGGAACTGAAGTAGTGAGTATGAGAGTTGGGATATCTTAGTTGATTGGCTATAGCATTGAGGAACAAATATCTTCCTTCTGTGTCCAATGTGATTGCGAGGTGTTGGAATATCCCCATTTGAGTAGTGTTTGCGATAGTGTCCATCCTAATCGGTCTTGGTGATATTGCTGAAATCGCAGACTGCCCAACATACAATACAAGAGCGTTCAAAACGGGCACGTTCATTTTCGAACCGCCGAGACTGATCAACATTTGATTGGATGGTTCCCTCAAATAGCCTATTAGGCTGTTCAAGAAGGTTACGGGTGTTCTCGTCTTCAAGTAGCTATCTAACTCGTCCTTAAATGCAACTGTATTGATAACGTTTGATTGGAGAGCCTCAGTCTTGGGTGGTTGGGACATCTCTGGAAGTTGATCTATCTTGAGATTGGGGGTAAATGGATCCGGAAGGCGCATCTTCCGAGGGAATGCGCTGAGGACCAGATTGCGTAGCTGAATGGCGTTGCAAGGTATCACATCGCAGAGGCTATAGCAATATCCGCATAAAAATTCCGGGAAGTCATGGAGCAAGACCAAGAACATCTTCAGAGTGCCCTTATACAGCAGATCGACTGATGCTGGCAGTTCGACATTCCTCAAGAAGGGAGCCTCGAATACTATCAAATCGATTAGTAGCTGGGCGTATAATTGCCACCCTTTGTATATATTTCCCGATGGCCTGTTTGCTACCTGACCACTCAAACATTTCTCAATGAATAGTCTATTCGATAGAAAGTCCAACCAAGCAAAAGCGAATGATGGTACCCTGCTGGGTTCAAGAACTTTGAGCGTTTCCGTGAATTTCTTGAGTACCTGGAATTGGATATTATCAGCAATGACATCTGAAGGTGATAATTGGTTAAAGCCCCCATAGGACTGAGTTGGTAGCCCGAGAATTGGTGGCGACAAGTTAAGCTCGACAAAGAGCAAAATCAACACTCTGTAGTAGGCAAGGTGTTGGAAGTCAGCCTGCCTGTTCTCCTGATCCTTGATTGCGACACTAGCTATAATCGAAAGTATCTTGGATAAGAGGTTGATTTTTGCTGAGGGTTCTGGTGTCAGATTTGATGAGCTAGATGATCCAGAGTTCTTTATCAGTAACACTATCAACATCGTGAAGGCGTCAAGGGTCTCATAGCATTTGTTGCGTAACTCGAGGGAGTTTGGACCGTTCGGTTGGGTGGCGAGAAGACGATAGCAAGACTCAACACACATTTCAGTTGAGAGGCGAAAGAAACGTGTCAATAGATCATCAGTCTTAAGTATGCCATGGGCCGTCATTTGTTGCACAAACGCTGGGAACATCTTGACTACCTGACCAGACTGATGGATGCTAACCCACTCTCGAAGTAATTTCTCAGTTCTCTCGACTAGACCTGGTGGATCACGATCCGGTGTTTCACGCTGTTGCAGCATCGGATTAGAGTTGGCTGAACTCTGAATTTGTGGACTCGTGTTAGAGAATGAGTTCGCTGTCGTGCCAATGGCAGGCGGGATCAAATAATTTGTCTGCCCACGGCCGGTGGGCTGCATGGCAGCCAAAGCGGACAGCTCAAGTTGTTGGAGGAAATACAGATCGCTTATTCCAATGTTAGGTAACTGAGGCTGGTTCGTGAACTGAGTTGATGCCATTGTTACGCGGCTGTTCATCAGTTGAGTCATCATATTTGCACTTAGATTTGCAGCTCCCATAGGACTGGCTTTACCGAGAGATGTGCTTGTTGGGGCAACCATATTCTGGAGGCTAAGACTCGAGCTCAAGTCATTGAAAGGAGACGTAGTACCCAAGTTTGGATCATTGTAGGGCGAGTCGAAACGCTTGAAACCGGCGATATTTTGACCTATCTCCTCATAGTTGCTCATCTGATCCGCAGATAGGGGAGCCGGTTTCAGTCTAACACCATCCGCAACGAGTTTAGTGTGAAAAATCAAAGCTTTCTCATCGAGGTACTGTTGCCCATCTAAGCGTGCCATCCTACGGCGGTCGTACTCAATCTGGAGCAAGTTATCGATGTCAGCTGTGGCACGCTCCACAGTGGTTTTGATAATGAAAGCCCGAGCTAAATCCAGATTATCAGCGGCAATCAATAGCGCGGCGTGTTCAACCTGCTCCTTCCTCAGGGTGGGACAGGCTCTAGTGAAGGCCAACTTTAGGTGCGATGTGAGGGATGATTCTACATGTTCAGGATCACGACACAATATCATAGCCATGTATGATACAAGGTGTCTGACAAGATATCTCGCAGCACGTTGCATATGGGCCTCATCAGGAACTAGAGCGAAATCTTTCTTGATTATTTGGTCAACCGTAGGTAGACAGATCTTGAGCGATTTCTCAAGAATACCAGGTAGCCACTCTGATATCGCCAACTCGATAGCGGGTCGTACGGCTGCTTTTAGATTAGGCTGTAGGTTGAATAAATGTATATTTGGTTGGATTGTGATCAGATTATTCAATGTAGCCGTGTTTGTGACGTCGAGGTCGGTGTATTTGAATTTGGTAGACCAGCTAACTGGTGTAGCGCTGATGTTAGGTTGCATACCAGCACCAACTTGGTTGGCGATACTTGTCGGGTTAGCAAGTGACATGAGTGGTGGTGTATTCAACGGCGAAAGCGAGTTACCGAAGTCGTTCTGGCGAATCATTACAGCGTTTATCGCACCAACTTGTTGCCCGGGTTGTTGAAGCTGGGGCTTCATGGCTTGCTGAACCACTGGCTGCGACTGCTGTCCTGAGATCTTACTTCCTAGCTGACACTCAATTCGTGAATAATATTTCTCATCGTTTAAGATGCTGCTTTGACCCACCAGCTTGTTGAGGTCGACGCCGAGGTTATTGAATAAAACTTCTACTTGGAACTCGAGATTGAGTTTGAGATTTGGTTGCTGGCGCAGCTCCACCAGAGCACGCAATAAACCTAATACGAAAGGATTATTAGGCTTGAAGATTTTTGATTTATGTGTAGTCTTCAGAATCTCAGCAAGGAAAGGAACCACATAGAGTAGTTCCTGAGTTCCCTTGTGATATGCTTCAACAAGTAGGCCCTTGAGATCCAAATCCACGTGAAGTATTGGTTTATTGCGCGCAAGCGTGAGTAGTCCAAGCCACTGTCCAAGATTTTTGAGGACTGTCCTCTCATTGATATTGTCTGCTTTCTTATCGACTCGCAGTAGATGCTTGATATTCTTATAAGTCTCCCTCGTCATTGCCTCAATGAGTTTGGGGTTCTTCAACTCATATAGAAAGTGTGCATATAGTGGCTGGAAGTTTTGCTCTAGAGCCGCCCTCTTAGTCGAGAAATATTGAGCGGTCCAACCATAATAAGTCTCATCATCACCAAATAGTTCCTTAAATTCTTCAGCTTTCTGCTCTAGATTGACGCGTGAAAGATTGTTGACTATGAAGAAAACTTTGTCTTGGACAACTTCAGGCGGCACCGGATGGTTGTCAGGGTTGCCGGCGGACAATATGTTATCAATGTTGGTATTGTTTGCAATCGACAAAGGTCTAGTGACTGGTGTTGGTCCACTTTGCGCGACCGCGGCTCTCTGTGTTTTTTGCTGTAACCGTTTCGCCTCAAACTCCGCTTGGAGCTTATCTTCAAACATTGGAAAACCACCGACGAGACGATCAACCCTATTGTAATCGTTCGCCATGCTTGTAACTACACCTGGTGGTGGGTGCTTAGGGGCGCGTTGAAGCATGATCGACGAGTTACCGACGAGCTCAAAGACCTCATTCTTAGTAACTTGAGACAGCTCTGCGAAAGACGTCCCCATAGGTCCTGAAGAAGGCATCACGCATTGTTGCAAGAAAGTCAACATTACAGCAAGTGTTTCGGTGGGCAAAGTCGGTCCGCTGACTGTCATAGGAGCGATGACTGAATCCTTGTTCGTTCTATTGAGCAGTGGCATATAGCGTTTTGTGAGGAATGAACAGAGAGCTCGAATGAAGTTTTCACCGTTCTCAGTGAATTTATCCATGAGCCACTTGTCGAGTTTTAGATATTCGCGCCTAGATGCCAGGCACGCTAGATCGATGACGAATGGGTAGCATGTTCCATCGAGTAGCCTAAAAAGCGTTTTGATATCTTGGGCAACATCGAGGATTCGACTCAGACGCTGCTGCTGTTCTTCTGGTGGGGATTTTGTATAATGATCGCTTAGTGCTTGAAGTAAAGTCTTTTGAGACCATGTTAATGGTGTGTTGGGTTTCTGTTGAACCAAAGCTGAGGGTGGATCCGGCGATGAATGAGAATCATTACTCCAAATACTGTGCAAAATGATGGCAGCGTTTGGATGAGATGCATTGAGAAATGTTGGTATGGCGGAACTAAGTATCTCAACTTTAGCTGCAGACACTTGACCATTAACACCTAGTAACCCCAAGACTGTCAAATCGGGACAATATTGTAACGGCCATTGGAAAATTTCCAAAACACGCGCGTAGCAATTGCTGTGTATTGTAAGACTCGGAATATTACCCGGTATGGTGAATTCGATGAGAATTTGATAAAGTCTTTGATACTTCCAGTTATTCAGTTCGGGTATGGCCTCAAAATCAGGTTGACATTTGAGCAGCTCACTATAAGGGACAATCGAGCTTAGATTGGCATGTTGTTGAAGAATACTCCCCGCTTGTTGTTGGGGTGGCTGAAGGAAGATCCTTGATAATAGATTTTGTTCAATACAGTTGACTATGAAATTCAATTGGAATAATTGATTGTGCTGCCAAATCTGGGTGAAAAAAACACGACCGACAACACTGAGACCATTCTTATCGGTTGATGCTAGATTTGCACAAAATCGCCAAAATCTTCTGAACGATGTCAAGGGAGGGACCGCCGAATGTTTTTGCGGCTGCAACACGTAGTTTGTGTTCCTGAAGATTCTATCACTGTTAAAATCATCATCAAACGCTTGTAAGATTTGTTGTAAACTGATCGAGTTTTGACGACAATATTCGGCGAATAAGTCAATTTCTTCATTGCAACTGAAGCTCTCTTGTCTACCCGCCAGAAAGCCAGCCTCTTGGTTGCCTATCAAACTGCTCTTGAAATGATCCAACTGTGATGATCTGGATTCGACAACAACCGGATTTTCAGGAACAATACTAGCGGCAGAGCTGCCGCTAGTTGTATTGCTTGGGCTTCCATTCTTCGTTTGCTGGCCACTATTTGAGTTGTTTGAGCAAGAACTACTAGAGGACTGATTAAGGTCACAAAGAGCACACAATATCTTGCATGCTAGCCTATGAGTTATCGGTTTAAAGAGTTCGAGATAACCAATATTCAAGCGTAATGGTCCACCGACAGTTTCCTCCACAACCAATGCCGCAATTTGACTTTCAGTCAACGACAAATGATTGGTCTCTAAGGGAATAGAGTTCATATAATTGGTCTTCTAGCTCTGATACAAGTAATGAAAGGTAACATAAAATTGGAACAGAACGTGTCGATACGTTGCCGCTAGAAAGATTTTTTGATAAGTCTACTCCGGATAATTTTGATAATTGGTTCTAATACTCGAATTTTGGCGAAAACATTCTCGTTACGCTCCCAGAACAAATACAGGTTTCAGCACGCATTCGCCATCCGCTGATGCGTTGCTCAGGGTCTGCTACGTGAATGCACAGCGGCGGCGCGAAAATTCGAAGCATTGTCGTGCTTATGGCCCTCTAGTTATCTGTCTGAAACGGTCGCTGACTAACTCCCCATACGTATTTGACACAGGGGCGAATGAATTTCAATTATCCCAGCTGATTGGCAACCCCCATGTTAGACCTTAAAATCCTCACCGAAAATGCTACCTATTCCCTCGCATAAGTAACACCACCCTCCAATAGGATCAACCGTCAAACCCAATTATCCCACAAGCAGGATAATGACATCGACAAAAGATGCTAGCGGCAAGTTATCGATAGATAGGCAAAAGGTATGCATCATGATCTTCAATATCAACTATGTTGAATTTTGACTCGAACCTCATAGTACTAACAAAGAATAGCTGTCGTAACAATCCCTCACAGGTATGTCCGTTCCTACTGCGTGTGTTTTTTTGCGAGGGGCGACATCATTCATTGGCAGAATACACAAATAAGACTAGACCACCCATAACTGAGGAATTACAGATATACACATGGTTTGATGCTACTCTGAGCGAACTCATGGGTTTGATAAGAAAACTACCGAATTACCGAGACAGAGGCACGCAGTTCAGCTACAGTATAGTATTCCCCGAACCCTCGGCGCCGACTTATAGGATGCGTCACGTGGGCGTAACTATCGGTGGGAAGAGGGGCCCAGACGACGACAAAACTCTCGGTGAGTGTCGTCTACAAATCGGTGATTACATTGACGTTGCCATCCTTCCGACAGGTGCCGACATAACGCGCATCAAGAATGACCAGCGGGTGAATAAGAAAAATCGCAGATTCAGGCCGGGCAATCCAGCTACCGCTGATTTCAGGCATATCCTTGGACGATTCCAACATTAGATTGACCAGCATCTCAAACCCAAAGGGCAAAGAAGAAACGGCAGCGCGATCCAAAGACAGCCATTAAAGATAACAGTCTATTTTTATGCTCCCGCCTAAATCCAACACCCGATCCTTTACTGAACCTTCCCCATGGGCAAGCCTCGAACACCGACGAATCCTGGCGAGTCATTTATGGGTAGATAATCTTCAGTATTACTGATAGCGGTCTCACTCTTACACACTCTGTGACTATCGATAGACCTCGACTGCTGCTCGATCTCCGCGGCCTTTCCCAGCCAGGAGTTTACGTGAAACATCAAGAAATTTCCTTCTGCGCCCGAGCACAGCTGGGTTCTCTGCGCGTGAAGCAGCCGAACTCGATGCATCGCACCGACAAATCTGGTCGGCCACAAACTAACTCTTGTTTTGGATAAATCGTCGGCTCATAAAACATCCAGAGTTGTTTTCACAAATTCTTCTACCCCGGATTGAAAAACACTATTCGACTCATTCTCCACAATTTTAGTTCATAGGACCTATCCGCTATCCCACAATGCCGATTGACTACAGTAAATGGAAAAATATAGAGGTAAGCGACGATGAAGATGACACGCATCCCAATATTGATAATGCCTCGTTATTCAGGTGGCGGCATCAGGCTCGGATTGACCGCATGAAAGAGATGGAGAAGACCAAGAAAAATTATTTGACTGAGAAGGAGAAGGCTGAGGCCAAGTTAAAAGAGATTCGTGAACGTCTAGAGCGAGAGGAAGCCGCTCGGGAGGACTATGAGAAGGCCGAAGAAGAGTTCCGAAAAGCACAGTCAAAGTGTGAAGAGATAGAGAAAGAGGAACGTTTGCAACCTTGGAATGTGGATACCATTTCTAAGGATGGATGGGAAAAAACTATTATCAACAAACCTCAGAAGATGCAGCCTCCAGCCCTTACTGAGGAAGAAAAGGAGCGCCGTTACCAGAGTTTCGTTGACCAAAATAAGAAGAAGATAAAAGAATTCGGATTGCTATCGAAGTGGGATGATTGTAAGAAGTTTTTGCTGGAGAATCCCAATCTCTGCTGCGAGGAAACTGCGAATTATCTCACGCTCTGGTGCTTAAATCTTGAGATCGAGGAAAAGCACTCACTAATGGAGCATGTTGCCAAGCAAGCAATTGCAATGCAATACATGCTAGAGCTCGCCAAGCAGTTAGATGTCGACGTACGTGGTTGCATATCTTCGTTCTTCACTAGGATTCAACAAGCAGATCAGCCATATTTGGATGCTTTCGAAGACGAGATCAACGCTTTCAAGAATCGAATTCGGGAAAGGGCCAAGGTGCGCATTGAGGCAGCCATGAAGCAGGTTGCTGAAGAGGAAAGAAAGGCTCGTCTTGGGCCGGGAGGTCTTGACCCACTCGAGGTAATTGAAACACTTCCACCGGAGCTGAGAGAGTGTTTTGAGGTACAGGATGTTCAAAAATTACAAGATGTTATCTCGAAGATGGATGAAAAAGACGCAAGGTATCATCTTAATCGGTGTATCGACTCAGGTCTATGGATACCGGGCAAAGAGCATTCTTCCGGCAAAGGAGACGACTTGTCATCCACAGAGCAACAGAAGACCTCAGCTGAACGGAAGGATCAAGAGGAAGAGGCTGTCTACTCGGACGCCCAAGAGAATGTGAATTGATTAACATCAAGTGTATTAGGACACCAATCCAAATTGGCAAGAATAGTCTCCGTTCGGGTGTAAGAGCTCCATAAAGCATTTTCCAGCATGAGTAGAATCGTGACATTGTCTCGTCCCTATCTTTGTTGTGCAACTAGTTTCTTCATTAGGTCCCAACTTTGCACAGCATACTTGGGTTGATCCGCGTGGTTTGATTGTCTCTATGGGGCCCTCGTTTCGGCGCTTGATGTTACTGGCTGCTTTGAGTCTTAAAGGGTCGTCTGCTCTCGTTTTTTCAGCGCCATACCCTTCAGCGACTTGAATATATCTAGGGTGTTAAATACAATCGAGGTTTGGTATGCATGCATCCCACAGTTCCATCCTGTTGCCAGATTTATTCAAACATAAGTCTACAAAAGTCCGTGTGCCGAAGCCTAAAGTGATTCTAATCGATTTCCATGGCACCATAAGCGAGCGACATTGGGAAGAAAAGGTTATATTTCCCTATGTCAAGCTCAGTATCGGGAACTACTTGCGTGAAAACTGGTATAATGATTCTGTCCAACATTGCTTCATTGGTCTACGTAATGAATCATTCGAACAAAGGTTCAGAAACAAATTAGAGGATGCGCCGGTGATTAGTGATGTGACAGCTGATGGAAGTGAGCTTGATACCGAAGATCTTGTTACTCAAGTGAGCGACTTTTTACTATGGCAGATGAATAATAAGAGAGAAACTAGAGATACTCAAACCATAGAGAGATTAATTTGGCGTGATGGTCTGAAAAAGCAAAAAATCAAAGTTCCCGTTTTCGATGATGTCCTGCCGAGCATTCAAAATTGGAGAGCACATTACAAGTGTAGAGTTTACATAATCTCATCGCTCGAGGAAGAGACTCTTAGACTATTGTTCAAAAACACCGATAAAGGAAACCTAGATCAGTTTGTCGATGGTTATCTTGGATCGAAAAGAACAGGGGAGAAGATAGTTGATGAAATCTATCAAAAATTTTATGAAGATTCCCTCAACAAGGATAGGAAATCGGAATCGAGCAAGCACTCGCAGAACAAAAACCATGATAAGAAACTAGACGTTGTAATTAAAAGCCCCCCACAACTAGAGAAGTCTTTAAGAAACCAGAATAGTTCAGAATCCATGACGGAGCGTCCGACCTCAGCCTCGTCTGAGACCAATACTTTACCTAAGCCGATATTGTTCCTCACTGATTCGGGCCAAGAGGCGAAAGTCGCGACTCGAATAGCAGACGGGCGAGCCTACGAGTGCTTGCTTGTTACTAGACCGGGTAACAGGAAAATAAGAACCTACTATCTGAGCCAATACTCGTATATTGAGAAATTCACCGATATACAATTTGTTAATCATTGAGATCATTGACAGCAGCCGAGACGAAGACTTCCCCTCAGGAGGTAAATCAACCATCAACCAGAGCTTTCACTTCTACGCTAGGCGCAGAGTAATCCACAGTTTGAGTTTTATCAGCCTGCGTGCGAAAGCTTCACGTGCCTCGGTCCATCGCGAAACGAGTCCTACTCGTGACTCATCGACCCACCATCGACCCATCGACCGGGCCGCGCAAACATCGCGAGTCGGGAGATATTGCTGGTTGTTTACATCCATTAACCTGTAACTACCCATTCACGCCCTGAGATGATTATCAAACCGGTTTTGTTTCGCCCTGATCTTATTAATAGAGCGATAATGTTGTCTAATACCAGGTGGATAAAATATATTGCTCTCGGGAGCTCAGCAGCTCTAGTTTCTGGAGGTTATTATGGCTACATCAACTACCAAAGATACAACTCATTACATATCACAAAAGCAATTCATCTCAAGGAGGATACAATGCAATTAAGCCGCCTCCCGCCTCTACCAATAACCAGACGCATCGAGGGTCCCACAAAGTTGGATTTCAATCTAACCCTCTTCCAGTATTGCAGTTGTCCTTTTTGCTGCAAGGCAAGGACTTTCTTGGATTACTTTGGTCTCAATTACAATGTCGTCGAAGTCAATCCAGTGCTGCGACAACAACTTAAATGGTCTGAAAAATATAGAAAAGTACCAATACTACTGGCGCACAAACAACCGAACGCTGATGATACCGCTGAGTCTGATCAATCACCCCAAGCTCCGGTATACCAAGTGAACGATTCCTCAGTCATCATTAGTAGTCTGGGTAGTTTTCTGCTATCCAGACGAAAGCTCCATGGGGGTTCCAAAGATGCCCATGAAAAAACGATTGATGACCTTGGCAAAATCCTAATTAACTATCAAGCCATTGAGTTAGAGGATGATGATGGCAAAAAATACAAAGATATACCCAACAAATACTATCTCATGCTAGGTGATATCGATGAGCAAGAGCTAAAGAAACGAGAGACCGATTTAGCAGAAGAGAGACACTGGAGAGACTGGACAGATAGGGTGCTAGTCCACTCTTTATCGCCGAACATATATCGAACCATACCAGAATCTCTCCAGGCCTTCAATAATTTTTCGGACATGGGTAAATGGAATGAGCACTTTTCCACATTTGAACGACTAACAGCAATCTATCTTGGGTCTGCCGCCATGTGGTTGATAGCCAAGCGCTTGAAAAAGAAGTATAATCTAAAGGACGATGTACGAGAATCCTTGTATGATGATTGTCGCATGTGGATGAAGGCGATTGGTAAAGAGCGTCAATTTATGGGAGGTGACAAGCCGAATCTAGCCGATCTAAGCGTATACGGAGTATTGAGCTCCATCGAGGGCTGTACTGCATTCAACGATCTTCTGCAAAACACGACTATAAAGCCATGGTACTACTCTGTTAAGGAGTCTTGTCAATCTCACGCCGGAAAACAACTAGTTCAGTCAGTTTGACCCCGGCATAGACCCCCTTTAGGCCGGAATGAAGTGATATTTACCCACAAGATTAAAGTATCATCAAGTTTATGATCACGTTAAGGAAATTTATTTCAACACATCAGGTTTCCATTGCTCTCTGTTGTGAATCTAGTATTCTTTAAGTCGAAAACTTCCCTAATAGCTTGCTTAAAGCACTGGAAATTGTAATTTATCACGCCCTGCTTCTCGTTGAAATTTTCTTCCCTCAATATGCAGACTAGTGCTAAGAATTTGTTGACCTCTCGCAAATACAAGGCCGTCCCATTATTCAGTTTTATGACGGAGAATGAATGCTCATCGAACGCAGATCCGTCAGCATCATTAACACTTGAGCGAGATAGATCATTGAGATTATGGTCAGTTCAATCATCATAAGTATAATCTAGTCCGGCGATATGTAATCACTGAGACACTTACCCGTATATGCATGATATATCTATAATAACGTCAATCATATCGCAACATAGCTCGTAGCTTTGCATATCAACTGGTGCATAATCAGTTGCGATGTATATTTTAGTGACAACATCAAATAGGAACGCTTTCTCGATACCCGAGTTAGATATGAAAAAATTCAACAAATTCCCAAGGGCTGGTTGCTGCTTGATCAACTTCTGAACGACTTTCGAGAAGGCTTCGAATATCGTGTGATCATATATGGAAGTCAGATAGAAACTTAGTCTAATCTTGTCGTAGCCGGCATACATGAGATCTTCATTGGCACGAATATTTATACTACTCTGCGCTTCTATCTTGCTATCATCTGATAGGCCATCCACTTTGTGAATGAATACTTCGAATGTGATATTTGGATTGATTTCATGTGCATGCACGACAATCTTGTTTAACTTGCTCATCGCTTCGGTGTAATCATCTTGGGCATCGATAACAAATACTAAAGCACCACATTTTCCGAAAATGTGCTTCGAATCGAACGCAGGGTCAGTGGTATCAATCTGACCAGGGAAATCCCAAATAACAAATGATACAAACGACGAATCTGATACATCGTCTTTGACTATCTTATTTGTACTCTCTAATAGAAGAGTTTCATTCGGTGACAATTTGTGAAATACAACTTTTTGTATCGATGACTTACCACTCCGCCGTAGACCCATAATCAGTATCCTAGGTTTGTCATCGGATGAGCATGAGTAATCACTCTCTGGACCTTGAGATAATATCAACTGGGCATCACTGTGATCGCCACTACTGCCACTCATCATGTCTGACCAAAACAACACTAATAGGGGGGCGATACAGAAGTTTTCATTCAATAGGGTGACGCTTGTTACATCAATAATGACCAAGAAACCTCTAGACAGTCGGATGGAGAAGTATGCTACTCGGCTACCGAGAGCAGTTATGCAGACCTGAACTTATTTTGCACACATGATAACATGTGTGCGCAGATACATGTAGTGTCTCATTTTTACAACCACCAATGGATAAAGATGCGCAAAGAGATTTTCGACGATAAAAGCTATCAGGAGAGCGATCGATCTTGTGGCAGTTGTGGGAGGGAGAATTCGCCGTGATTATCAATCTGGCTGATGAGAAGTTTTTATTCACTGAGCACCCTGGGAGGAGAGAGAATCGCCCATAGGTGTCTTAGCAGCCTAGCCAGGGGTCCTCACGATTTTGCCGTAGCGCTAACCTAATCTTTCTAGACATATCTTCATCGTATATCGCCTTGCATACTTCGTAGCTCTTTCTCCTTCTGTAATTGAACGGCTTCTCACAATATCTAGTCCTCCGATGCTTCCCAAATATATCATCGTGGATTAGAAGTCTATTAAATTGCCTGTAAGCGTCATCCACCTTACCGTCCTTCACCAAAATTGTCCTTGCGAACCACAAATTATGAGCTTGTATCACCTTAGGGAAAAACCTTATTCGAGTCATCTTGATTTGGATACCTGAGATTAGGTGAAAATGAAAATAGGATAAAAGAGCACAGCCAATGCGTTTGTTTTGGAAAATATCCGCACATGTCTAACTGGACGGGGAGCAAGCCACAGAATGAACTCTTGCGCTAAACTTGTGCGACTGACTCAGTTGTTGTCTAAATTTTTCCTCTTGAAATCGACCAAGGGAATCCAAGCAGCTAATCTATGTTACGGCATTTCTCCAGAGTCAACCATCTCCTATTGGAACTCTTCGTACAACAGATTTGAGTAGAACCAATGATCGACGGATAGTCGATCTCATTGAAGATGGGTAAACCATTCATTGATCATATGAACGGTGTTCGGATTGTTATATGTAGCAAATGCGACACTCCATTAGCCAATAGAGCTGATCTAGAGTCGGGTAACTATCAAGGATCCACTGGAAAAGCCTTCTTGTATACGAAAGCCGTCAATTTAAGATATAGCATTGTCCATGAACGTGATATGATGACTGGAAAGCACTACGTACGCGACGCGTATTGTAAATGTTGCGATGAAAAAGTCGGATGGATGTACGAGTTCGCCGTACCTGATAATCAGAGACACAAAGAGGGCAAGGTTATTCTTGAGAAAGCATTCATCAAGGAGCCTAGAGCAATATAGGTTCGACTATATCACCCTGATCATGTAATGGACGATGCAAAAATCACATGTACACCCAAATCTAATCCGAGCCTCGTTAACAATTGTGACACTCACTACGACAATCCTGGATCAAACTCGAAGTTTACACCACTATTTTGACGGATGTTTGGCTCTCTAGTTGGTTAAGCTAAACTCGTGTTCTTAGCCTGTATAAAATGTACAAGAATCCAACATTCAAGCATTGAAGTAAACCTTCCAGCATCAACCTGGACACTCGCGACCTTCACTTTTAGAGTCACCTAGAACCTTTTTATAGTCCACAGTCATTTATGTCATGAGTATTTTCACACCTAAGACTCCCGCTTAGAGCATTCACCTCAATAGAGGCCCCTTCATAAGTCTTGTCTTACAGCCAAACAGTAAAATCTTATGATAACAAAACTATGGACTCATTGTTCAAGCTGACGTTTGAACAACGATGGATGGAAAGCCCTCCCATGGACAAAGCTTGTGATTTCCTCGGAAGTTCAGAATGACAGCCTCCACCAGTTATCCCTATGGGTGATCTTGGTGCGTCTTTCCCATCTTATGGGTTTGTTTTTCGACGAACATCTCCTCGAGCCGCCCCATAACAGTTGAGACGATCAGCCCGGTGTACCTTCTAATGGAGCACACCACTGATAGCACCTTGAATGGGACTCGTCACTGGTTATCGGAGCGCTCAATGTGTCGTATCTATTCTAACAAAAAGTCTGTAACAGTCTTATTGAATTCCTTGACAAACACTTGGTGTATGTTGTGTGAGCCATTTGGAAAATGCACCAAACGTGAATCGGCTATCTCCCTTTCGGCTGTGTATGGATGGTTTTTATCGATCAATGGATCCTTATCACCGTGTAGAATAAGTGTCGGACACTTGATTGTGCGCATCTCCTTCCTAATATCCCATATTGCCGTTGGATCGTTTGAGAAACTGACGCAATAATCTACGTGCTTGTGCCACAACTGTTCGAACAGCTCCTTGCCATAAGCCTCGATATACAACTCCCTGGACTTGGGATCGAAGACACTGATGTCGCGAGTCATGGAGACAGCCTTGATATCGTAATCGCTTGCATAGGGCACAACCCCCCAAACGATGAGCTTGTCGACTCGAGCTTGATTTCGGATGGCCAACAGGAGGGCGATCTTGGCGCCGTCCGACCAGCCCAAAACGGAGTACAACTTGTAGCCAAGCTTGTCCATTAGGGCGGCTGCCTTGCGAGCATCGTTGGGGTAGGCCTCAACGGAGTAGGTCCTCTCAGGTGGGCGCGATTTTCCATAGCCAGGCAAGTCGATGGCGATTATGGTGAACAAGCTCTGGTCGAGTCCACCGTCCAGTTGGTCTGGGAAGTCGCTGCGTGTGCAGCCTGTCCATCGCAATGGTGCAATATTGGTTTCAATATCGGCCACGCAATAAATAATTGGGGACAAGGTTAGATTACAATTATTTGAAGTGAGCATTTGAGTTTGAGAATGAACTAATAAACAAGTTTTGGGACTTTTCTCACAAGAAACCCGTCAAATAACTTACCTATGGCGCCGGGAATCAACAGCAACGTCTGGGGACCGTTGCCAACTTTTTCGTAATGTATCCTAACGCCATCGACCTCTTCGAAGAAGCTTGGCATTGTTTTGCGGCAAATGAGTATTGTGCTAGATGGAAGCTGATGGATGGAGGCTGATCAGTTTTTTGAGATACTTGCTGACGAGCTTCCTTTGGAGAAGGTGACTCTTATTGGGTGATGATAGATCTGGCCAGTTGAAGCATGAGCAGTGGAAGGGGAAATCTCTCTCCTAGACTTCGGTTGCTTGGTTGGTGTTTCTTCCCTTCGTTGTAGCTCTCTGTCTCTCTCTGTGGGGCAAAAGCAGGGCCAGCCGGAGCTCAAGGGGTGGAATAACCTGGAAACAATCGTTGTCTGTCTCTCTCTCTCTCTCTGTGCTTGTGCCTCTTTTTTACTTGGACCAGCAGTATACATTAGCAAAAATAAGGAGGAAATAATGAGAAGCCTCACACAATCACCGAGCAGGCAAGAGGTGTTTCTCTTGGCCCTTGAGCAGAGAGCCAAGCACACACACAGGTGGCCGCCGCAATTGAGATCACTCGACTAAGGGAGAAAAGAAGAGGGGCAGAGCTTCGAGGGTAAAAAAGCGGAGAGAGAGAGAAGAAGAGCCTAGGAAATGGATCTTTCCGCTTGCTCAAGGCTGGCGAGACTTCGCGACATGGAACGCAACAAGTGGCTCCTCTGGCTCTGGGCGGCCGAGCACAAATGCAAGCTCACATGACGTCTGCCCACTAGGAAGCCCACTGGACTGTGGCGCCGCGCCGTGCATCTTGTGCACTGTCCGCCAAAAGTTTCGAGTACGTTTCGCGCGCGCGCACTCACAAAACTTGGAAAAGTGCTACACAGAACAGAGGGTGATACGCGAGACCCGTTGCGGATGGTCGAGATGACGGGGTGTCTCTTTTTAAGCTGTGCGCCGTAGCAAAGTGTACTCGAAACTTTTGACGGATAGTGTGCGTCTTGCGCGCCGTGTGCGCCATCCACAGTCTGCCATCCACAGTCCACAGTCCACAGTCCGCCGCCCCTGCAAGGCAAGTGCTTGTCTGTCCCTAATAATGGTCTCTGCCAGATTGGGCTCGCGCGCAGGGCACGCACGCTAACCATGTTTGCATTGATCTCCAGACTCTCTCGGCCGGCTCGACACCGAGCCAGACTTGGACTTGGTACAAATGCATCCTGGCAACAAACTGTTGTCGGCTCACTCCATCCATTTGGCCAAGCTCTGCCTGACTGCTTGCCTCGCCTTGCCGCCACCGCCGCCTATCCAGTGTGGGCAATTCTCACCGTCTGCGCAAAACTCGGTACGTGTGCCCAACTGGCTGCCTCTACCATCTTGGCGCACCTCCAATCGGGCGGCTCTCAATCTTTGGGCTTCTTTGTGACGTGTGCACACACACACGCGGCCCTCCCAACTTGGCCGGAAAACTTTCCTCCCCAACTCGTCGCCACCCAATCGCCACACCTGACGCCCATCGGCCGCCCTTCCTCGCACGCACGCACGCACACATTCCTTGGCACCCAATTGTCCACGAGACAGACAGACAGACAGACAGAGGGGGAGCATCTTTTCAATTGGAACTACACAAACAGAGAGTGCTAACTGGGGCCCAACTGGCTCGGCGGCCACTCATGCGACACTGTTGTTAGAGACAGTCCGCAGCTCCAGTGCGGCACCGGATGAGCTCGTGGGGGCCAAGTGGGCGCCTCAGAGCTAGTGTCTAGCCCAGTGTCTATTGCTCTGGGCCCGGATGGAAACAGTCGAAGCTTAATGGGCTTTGGGCGGCGGCAAAAAGGCGCCAGAGGGGAAGCTTAGCGCCTCCGTGAGGTGGCGGCAGACTGGGCGCCAAACCACAAGGCCTCTCGGCCGAGCTTGCCAGCGAGAGGCAAAAAGGGTGGCACATAGAGGCGCCCTTTTTTGCCAGTGGGGCGCCGGAGAGGTGAAGGTGGGGGCGACGAGGTGCAAAATGCGCCGGCGCCGCGAGGATCAGGCGCAATTTGCAGGCGAAGGGACGAGCGCGAGAAGATCGGCCGTGCGGGAGTAGCGCGGGAAAGAGTGCGAGGAGATCGGTCGGCTCGGGCCTGCCATTGCGCTGTCGAAGCCATTCACTCGCAGTGTAAGGCCCGCGCGCGCACGGCCCGAGCCCGAACAGAGCCCGGCCCAGAATCGGCCACAGGCTTGCGCGTCTGCAGGCAAAGGCCAAGCGATAGGAAGTGGGAAAGTGGGCGACAAAGAGCAGCACACGAGTCTGGGCAGATGTCCCCACCGTTGGCCAGTCGAAATTTGTTTCCAATTTCCAGACAGACATTTCAAGACAGCCAACCAGAAGCTCAAACTCAAGCAGCGGCGGGCGGAAATTTCTCTCCAAGACAGAGGGGCATCTTTGGGCATGGACGAGCCATAACTTGTGTGTGTCGAGACTCGTGTGTGTGTTCCATCCGGCGCTCAAGCTTAGGCAAAGAAATGGAGCGCGTGAGCTGATGTGTTGAAGGACTATGTGTAGAGGGAAGCAGAGAGTGTTTGTTTGCCGCCTGAGAGAGAAGGATCGATGACTGTTCGTGTGTTAGGAGCGCGCCCCATTCACTGCGACCAATTAGAGGCCGTCGAGCCGAAGGGAAGAAGATTTCGATGGAGACAAGAGAGAGAGAGAGAGAGAGAGAGAGAAGCGCCAGATTAGGAGAAGAGAGGGAGCAATTGATCGGAGTGACCGGCTGGCGAGGGAGAGACTTTTTCAGGCGGCGTAGCTGAGGCTCGTTAGTGAGTGAGGAGAGTGGGCGCTCGAATGGCAAGAAGCAGCCAGCTTAGCTAGACGGCCGAAAAGGAAGGCGCCTCCTTTGGAATTGGACGTCACAGGCAGTCTCGCTCGCAGACTGACTGTGCTTGGCGTGCGCCGCCCAAGCTGCACCCAAGCGGGCGCGAGCAAATCGGCCGACCGGAAAGGGTTCTCATTCATCTGGTTGTTTCTCAGTGGCGCCTTCGTGGAACCGTCGTCTGACAATTGGGTAAGTGTTGGCCGAGCTTGAGAGCCAGAGAGCTAGAGAGTGAGAGAGCTAGGAAGCGAGAGAGCTAGAGAGCGATGAGCGATTGCCGATTGGCGCCGATGCACCGATCTGGACGGAGGAGCATTGGCGATGCACAAGCAGCTTTCGGGCAGACAACGTGGAGCTGGGTAATTGGATTCCTGGCGCTTAGGTCGCCTCGTCGAACCAAATGGGCCCACGTCGAAGGTCGCCTCTGGGCGCTCGACTGGGCCCGACGAGTGTCTGGGCCGCCGTGTGGGCGCCGGAAGGCAGAGGCCGGCGAGCTCGGGAAGGGCGCCAACGAGCTTGGGAAGGGTGGAAAAATTTCTCACGCCGGCCAGGCTCACCGAGGCGCGAATGGCGCCCCTCCAGAGTTGCAGCGGCGCCCGACAAGCTCCCCCTCGTCTCGCCCAAGTGGGGCCCTTTGAGGCGCCTCAAAGGGCGACAATTGGACGCTTCGTCGGCTCCTTTGTGGCCCCTCTTGTGTCGCTCGTCAGAGAACAATCGGCCGCCAAAGAGGAGCGCCTGCACGTTGGCCGCCCACTGCAAGCAGCAAGCAACCGGAAGTTTTGCGGGCCCAAAGGGGAGGGGCGGCGAGAGGATAGGCGTTCGAGAGGACAGCTTAATTCTTGTCGCCTGCTCCACGAGGCTGGGGGCCAGGAAAGCGTGAAAAAGGACTGCTTGTCGGCCGCTCTGATGGGCTCAGCTTCGGGGCCGGCAGAGGCGCCCATTTTTGGCCAGACACCCCGTGCCATTTGTCCATATTGCGCTAAGCTGTGTCTCGTGGCGCGTGTGGAGCCGGGCGCATTTGTGAGCAAGGTGGGCCCAGCAAGTGGGGCAAGTTGCACGGGCCGCAGACTGTATGCCGCACGCTGTGTGACAGCCTATTGCGCGCGGACAAAATGCAAGCGCGCAGCAGGCCGCCTGCATGAGCCCCCATTGCTTCGTGCTTGTATGCGGCGGACTGTCTCAACTCGCCAGTCTCGCTGGCCTTTCCGGCATAAATCTGGCGCCCAATTGGGGTAAACTTTTCTCAAAACTCGCCGGCCGGCACGCAGCCCACACGCGCCGGCTGCACACCACCAGCGGCGCCGACAAACCAGTGAGCTCAAGTAAACCAGTGAGCTTGAGTAAACATGTACACCAAATAGGCGCCCGTCTGTCTGTCTTGTCTGTGTGTGTCGTGACTTGATCACGTTCCATCCAACACTGTCTCCTGCAAACCAGAAGCTCCTTCGAGCCCCAATTCTGGACTGAGGCGAGCGAGTTCCAAAAGCGGGCGCCCAAATTGGACACGAGCCGCCGAGTGAGCTCGACTCGATTGGGAGAGACAGCCGGCCGGATTTGGCACCAGTTGGATGAAGCTCTCGCTCGGCCTTGGTGGGGCACGTCTGTTTGTGTCTAGCCCGCCGCTGAGCTCGCTGAATGGCCATCACGGGCGGCCACTCACCAATTTGCTGTGACTGTGTAACGGGCGCTCGCAACTCCCCCGCGCGGTCCCGTCGAGACGCCTCGAGAGAGCCAAACACGGAGACTAATTCCTTCGGGCACCGAATTTGTATCCGAGCGCCATTCTGACAAGAAAGCAGAGTGCATAAGTGGCAGTCCAAAGGTTCAACGGGCGCCCGTTCGGCTTTATTCGGACGCGCCGGCGGAATAAGCCGGCCACTCTTCCTGTGGGTGGGCGCCACTCGGCCGCCCGCAGAGAGACGCCCGCGATTAATTGAAACTGGTCTCGAGTCGATCGCGCGCCGCGGAAAAGGCCCCTCCGGACACAGACTGCTCGCGGGCGCATGATGGCCCGGAGATTATCTCAAATGGCCGCCCGGAAGTTTGGGAAGAGCGCGCGCCAAGCTCGAGCTAGTGTGCAGGGTAAGCAGCCGAGCGGGGGCGCAGCTCAGGCGCACAGATTGGCCCCAGTCTGCGCTGAGTTGGCGCCGCGACAAAGTTGGCCGGCACGCTGGGGCTAGTCTGTGGGGAGGCCGCACACGAGCCTCTCGAGCTGCTCGAGGGCGCAGATTGGCAAGCTCGCCGTGATGCCGGTTGCTCTTTTCATCGGTGGCCCGTGAAAAGGCCTCGAGTGGCCTTCCTCGCTCTTGCAGGATGCCTTGTTTGCCAGCTCGCTCGCCGGCGTCAAGCGCGCGGCCAAATGTTAATTAGAGTCCAACTTATTGGCGCTGGCGGCCTGGCGCCAGAGGAAGCCGGAGGGGGCCCTCTGGTGCGGCGCACGTGCGGCCGGCCTGATTTATATTGCTGTCGGCGCTCTGGCTGGCCGAGAGACTGGCTGCGCGTCTGCGGAGGGGCGGGCTCATCTCTCTGGAGACCTGCCCTTGTCTCCGGCGGCGCGCCGATTGGGCCTGGCCGGCTGGCGAGAGGCGTCCAGAGCGCCCCTTTGGCAAGGCCGTAAGCAGTGCTGCAGGCGAGCAGGAAGAGCCCAAAGCGGCCCTCTCGCCGCACACAGTCCATGGGGCTTCTCGTGCAAAACTCGTGCAGGCCAACCTTTTGCGGCCCAGCGGGCGTCGCTTTCTCTCTCTCTGGCTTGCCTTGCATGATGGAAAAAATGGTGAAATAAATGATGAAATAAATGATGAAATAATCAAACTGATTGCCCCAAGCCACTGGGGCGTCTGTCTTTGCTCTCGTTCGACATATGCTCGCCCTTTGCCCCACTGGCTTCGCGCGCCCGCCTTGCTTTGGGCAAACGAGCAGCGTATCATTTGGCCAGCCTAACAAGCCTGAGAGATGGACCGAGCGTCCAAATGATAAGCCGGACGGGAGTCCATTCGGAGCGATCATTATCGTCGTGTGTGCATTTGGCTGCCCTTTGGCCTTTGGTTAGGGCGGCAAATTTGTTGGCTGTGTTTCTTTGTCGAAACTTGAAAGGTCGGCCCAGTTGATGTGATCTGCTCGTTCTCCTTCCGTCTAACTCGAAGGCGCCCCATTGGCTCACACAAAGAGACCCATAGGCACGCACGGGAGACAGTCTGGCGCAGCGTGTCCCCTGTGCAGTGGCAGTGCTGAGAGCAGCTCGAGGACGATCTCCCGCACGCCATCAGATGGCACTAGGACTAGACACTAGGTCTGGGCCGTTCGAGCATAATTGCCCGCTCCAATCGGGCAGAAGAATTCCGTCATTGTTGGTCAAGCTTCGGCTGGCGCCAGTTTTTGTCCCGCTGGAGCGAGAGATGAGGGCAAACAAGGAGCCGCCAGAGACAAACTGGCGCTTTCCAATTGCCCCGCTCGGCGACTTGCAGCTTCTGGCTCGTGTCAACTCGGCCGGCGAACAGAGAGAGCCCTTAGAACAGACTGTCTTTGACGAATTAGCCGCAACTTCGGAGAGACTGCGCGTCTTCCCTTAGCTTGTCTCATCAGGCCAACTCCCAACGAGCCGAAAG
>Ga0058701_10000206_pt1 | contig 48979 bp, 36 predicted proteins | sample AgamicOrMae_FD_97039 | JGI IMG/M metagenome (GOLD analysis project Ga0058701, IMG submission 97039) | Agave microbial communities from Guanajuato, Mexico - Or.Ma.e | ecosystem: Host-associated > Plants > Phyllosphere > Phylloplane/Leaf | place: Guanajuato, Mexico | collected 2012-06-04
GCCGGCCGGCCGGCCGGCGAGACGTGCAAACAAAACACCGGTTTCATTGTGGCAAGACTCTTGGCCTCTCGTGCAAGTGGGAGCAAAGTGGGGCCGGCCCTTAGGAGCGTTGCGTGCTCTGTGTTCTTCTGTTGTGCCTTGTTTCGTGTTGTTTTCCAGTAGCTTTTCCACTGGAAAACAACACTCCACTTCTGCCGCACCTTAGGTGCACTGCGCTTGGACACGCGCGATGCAAACGGGCACTCAGCACACGAGCGCCGCCCTGTAATCATGCTCCTCAGGTTTGTGGTGTTCGAGATGTTTTTTCTATCTCCAAATTCTGCCTACTGGCAAATTCGAGCTCGTGGCTCGCCAGAGCTCGCTTGGTGGCGGCCAAAAAGCAGCAAGAGAAACAGGAGAAACAAATGGAGCGCTTGCATTTGCTGCACTCGAGCAAAGGGCGCTCCCCACTTGGCGACTTGGTGGAAATGGAAAGAAGGAGAATTCTGTCCATTGGAGAGTTGCAATTTGCGGGGCAAAGTTTCAATTTTTCCTCCACCTTCCATTGAATTGGCCGCTCTGCCCCTAAAGGCACCATTCTCTGCACCCAACAAGCTTCAGAGAACGCCACTTGGGCTTCTTTTATTTCGCTTTTATTTCTATTTTTTCATCCACTTTTCCACACTCCTTCCACTCTTTCCGTCTATTCTTATCCCTTTCGAACGGAATCTGCCCCCAAACAGAGGCCCAACTGCACTTGGCCACACCCACAGGCTGCAGAAAACACACTCACCAAGGCTCTTTTGGCTCGCTTGCAGCTAGCTTGCCGGCGCTTGGTGAAAACTGCGCGCAGGTGCAGCCAGTCTCTGGCGTCCGGCGCGCTCGACCTTGCGGCGGACACTCTCAGGCGGCCGCTTTGTGGGCCACAGTTGGCTGGAAAAAGTGACACTTTTCCTTTCGATCGCTCGCCAATGATCTCGCCTCGCCAGTCGCCAGTTGCCAGTCGCCAAGGAGCTGCCTCAGCGGCCTCTCCAGTGGTCTCGTTGGCCAAGAGCCGCAAAGACAGTTGGAGAGTGTCTTTGCGGCTGCGGCGAGCTCGCCGCTTTCCGTCTGAGCGGCCCAATTGGATCGTGTCATTAGGCGGCCGCAGTGAAGCGGCGCGCAAGTGTGAGCCGCAGACTAGCCACAATGGCGGCCAGAAATTGCAGAAATTGCGGCCCAAGAATTGCAGCCAAAAATTGCTAACAAGCTGCGCAGACTTGACAACAACAACAAGCACGCTCGCCAGACTGCGCCCCTAGAGACAGTGTGCGGCCGGCGCTTTGTGCTGCATTGCTCGAGCACGAAAAGTGGTAAATGAGCTCGAGAGGAGCCAAGCGGTCTCGGCGCTCTTCTTCCGGCCCGGCAAGCGTGTCTCGCCGGCAACGAGAGGTCGCCGGCGCCACATTGGCCCCCACTGGGCTCGTGTGCAGCCGGCCGGCCGAGCTCTTTGTTAGAGAAAACCACCGGCAGACTGTCTCTAATGAAGGCGGCGCTTCGTGACAAGACTGCGGGGCAAGCTTGGCGTGGGCGTGGCCTTGCCAAGCTCTGATTCGGCGCCAACCAGAGGGAACCATTAATCAGGCGAAGAGCTCGGCCAGGTTGCCAACAAGCTGCCTGAGCTCGAGTGACGAGTGTCATTTTGGGCTACACTTGTCACACTTTGCAGCCCCCTTTACATAAATCACCATTGCTCATCCTTGGCGCTGATGACGCGTGGGCGGCCTCGCAGGTGCCCACTGGCCAGGCGGCTGGCTTGCCGGCCGGAAGAGGCGCTTTGTGTGTGGAGCGTGAGGGGAATACTTGGCACGCTTGAGGTGCATTAATGGGCCCAGCGCAGTTTGGGCCGAGCAAACAGAAAGCGGCCGCTCAACTTCATCCGAAGATTGCTCCATGACAGTCGTCGGTGTGTGTTTTCTCTCTCTCTCTCTCCCCTTTTTTGCCTCCACTGGTCTTTGGCTACACGAAACAGGTGGACTTCTTCTGGTGGCTTGACACGAATTGCACTCAGCTAGTCTTTGGCTGAAACCAGACACTGCCAGTGGACGGCAAGCGAGCGGCCGACTAGCTCGCTCGCTGTCAGAAGGCTGGATGTCCAGCGGAAGGGATTAGATTGAGCTCGCCGCTGGGGGCTCATCTGGGGGTTCAATCTGCAGCGTGAGAGAATTAAGTGGAGATAAATTCTCGCCACGAGCTGGCCACTGTGTGTGGGCCACACGCCGTCAAGTTTAGGAGCAGCTTGCTCATTGCCGCTGCACCAAATGGCCATTGTCTAGCTAGCTTTCAGTTTCACTCAGTTTTCTCCACTGTCTTTCACTGAGTTTCCTCATCCACTGACTCTCATCCACTGAGTCGCTCATTCATTGGGCCAGTTGGGCCAAATTTTCATCCCATTTCAGTCCATTTTTCTCCCCTTTGTTTCTCTGCCGGCCTCCTGCAGCCAGCCAGAGACACTCTCGAGCTGGAAGACCCCAGTTGCTGCCGCCCAGGTGCGCTGGCGGGGGGCCACACGCGACGAGTTGCCGGCCGGCCCTAAGGGCTGGCCCACTCTCCAGAGCTGCACTGGAACTCGCCGCTGGCCAGACGTTGGGGCTGGAATTCAATTTGGCCGCCAAACATTGGATTAGGCGCACTTAGCCAATGAGCTCCTGGCTTGCCACTGGTGCATATGACAGTGCATTGCTAGGGCAACTGTGTGGCCGCTTGTTGTTTTTATCTCGCCTTTTGGGGCGCAAAAAGCCTCACTGGACGCCTGTCACACTCGCTGGCCAGTTGATTAAGCTTCCCACCAGCTCGAGGCTGCTTCATTATTTGGCCAACAGCGAGCCAGTTGCAAAGACCGAGATTGGAGCCAGTCGCTCTTCCTCAAGTGCCGCCACTTGCAGCACACAAGATGGCCCTAGAAGCCATCTTGTGTGATGAAGGGCCCTCTTCTGCCGGGCCACTGTCCATAATTGGTCAGCCCCAACAGACGAGCCAGTGTGTTTGCCATCCTTTTCTTGGCTAGCGCTCAATCTCATCACTCCAATCTGGGCCAATTATCGTACTCTTCTTGGCACGAGTTCAAAGAAATCCAATTCAAGCCAGAGCATAGACTACCCTCAACAAGCTGCCCTAATGTCTAGCTCGCAACATCAACTCGAAAGCCCTTGAGACACACAAATTAACCTCTTCTCTCGCAACGACAAACACCAAACTCCATCTTGCTGCTTCTCCTTATACTTATCCTAATTCTCGGACCCAAATCCACAGAATGCAACAACACCGACGAGGGATTCGAGCGGTTCGCCTGTCCCACGCCGGACCTGTACGGCCGCTACAGGTGCATTGAGGATCGACTCTTCTGTGATGGCTATTATGATTGTCCAAATGGCGAGGACGAGGAAAGGGTCTCGTGCATGTACTATAAGCTGGTAAGTTAATGGAACACAAAAGATTCACCTCCTCTGAATCTATCTTCTGTCAAATATCAGGTCAAATTTCACCGTTCAGAAGTTAGACTTTAGCCCAAATTCCCACTCAGTTGGAATCACCCAAAACTAATAATGCTCATTCGAATCCACCTAATCAATGGTGTTTGCAAAAATCTGCAAAATTTTCCACATACCTGGCGGCTTGAGCAGTTCGTGTCACACATCGACATTTTGACAAATACTTTTTTAACTTGGATGAAGAATCAGAACAGACAAACGATAGCGGTGAACAATGATGCCCATTCCTATTCCGGATCCTCGTCTCAGGTCAACTTCGAGGCTCGTTGAGTGGAGCGAGGTGACCTAAGTGGTGGAAAGGAGACAAATTGGGCGAGCTTTCCACACAGACAATTTGCTTGCAAATCCAACCTCCATCGGACCCTGAAATATGCCACTGTTTGGTTGTGACTGAACTTGGAAGACAGAAAGACAGACACACGCACTCACGGACAAACAAAGTAAGGACACAGAGTTACCCACACGAACACACACACACACAAGGTTGGCCCGACAGGTGGAGGAAACACATATGGACTCATACACATGGATAGCCATTATCCATGGGGACTAATCAAGACAGTTATCGGAGTCTATGTTTGACATAATTCAAGACTGCTGAGTGAAAATATCAATCATAATATCTGCATAAATATATATGTATATAAGTGTATTTATATGATAGAAATGAAAGATTCAAGCTGGTGGAAATGAATAGAAAGGTTGTCAATGAGAATTAAAGAATTTATTCATTAACGGATGTTAAAATTGGATTGGCCCAACTAGAGAAAAGTTATCACTCTTCAGGAGTGCTAGGTGCAGATCGGCGGAGATTTCATGTGCCCAAATTTCAAATTTATGCGCCACTCGCAGTGCGCATGCTTCGAGTAGTTTCCTCCGAATAGATTCAATTGGCGCAGCACGCACACTAGAGACTGCTCTTCGCTGCTCCAATGCAGGCCTCGGCGAGGATCCACGCGACTGTCTTTCTCATGCTGTCCCGCTGCAGCACATCTATTTGTAGAGCCGGTCGGCAACTTCGTTTCACCTAGAGGTTTGTTATTATTACTTCTAAACCTTGATATTATCCTCTTCGACCACCAGAATCGTTGTAACTATAATTCTTTAAATTATAATAATAAAATTCCCGAAACAAATCCACGATGGGAGTAGACATCGTGCACAAATACGACCGTAAGGTTCGTAGGACATCACCCAAGAGTGGTGATCCATACTTGAGATTACTTGTCAAGCTCTACAAGTTCTTGGCCCGAAGAACTGAGGCCAAGTTCAATGAGATCATCTACAAGCGCTTATGCATGAGCAAGATAAACAGGCCCCCATTGTCGTTGAGAAAACTCGTAAGTATCCAATGCCAGAAAACTGTCTTTGCGACCCAAAAATCATAGGGTTTCGCATGTGGACGTGCCCACACATCATGCATTCATTTTCAACCTCTACTTCACTTAGCTAACCGTCTAAATTCATCGTACATTCCCTCCATAGATCAACAACATGAGCCATGAACAGCGCAAGGATAAGATAGCGGTAGTTGTCGGCACCGTTTTAGACGACAAACGTGTCTATGAGGTACCCAAGATGACCGTTTGTGCTTTGAGATTCGCTGAGGGAGCTAGAAAGAGGATCGAGAAAGCTGGAGGAGAATGTATGACTTTTGACCAGCTGGCCACTAGGTCGCCACGAGGAAAGAACACGGTTCTCATCCAAGGTTCAAGAAATGCTCGTACAGCCTGCAAACACTTCGGACTGGCTCCAGGTCAGCCACATAGTCACACTAGGCCGTATGTCAGATCTAAGGGACGAAAATTCGAAAAGGCGCGAGGTAGAAGGTCGAGCCGCGGTTACAAGAAGTGAGGATCTGTATCTAGAAAGGAAAAGAATAATAAATTTTTCGTTTTGTATGATGGCAGATATTGCTCACGCCTTCACCACACATAAGTCCATCCCACACTTCAATACCAATCTTCACCATCGATTGGATGTCGCCCAAGGAACCACCTGTCTTCCTACCAAAATATTTTTAGCCATACACTCAGCATGCGGCGCTATCTCGATATCAATAGCCTTTTTCTCTCTTCCTCTCTCTCGAAATGGGTGATCAAATGAGATCATGTCGTGAATCAAGTGATCCTGATGGTGCCTCTTATTCCGCAGATCATGACGCATCACACAGGTGGGTGTCTTTTCATCGGAATAAATGAGCAGATCCCCGCCGTTAAGCCCTTTGAGAGCGCAGTTTGCTTCCTCGAATGAGAGGAGCGACGCCCGCCTCCTCGTAGGTTAGCACCAAAATCGAGGAGCATTCATCACACAATGAGCAGATCGGTCGACTTTCCGACTTGGCCGTTACGCCAATTCATCCGGCCCGGTCAGTGAGAGAAGCCCTCAGAAGAGATGACCAGGCTTTCCGGGGTGCACCAGAAGGCCGTGCAGGAATGCCCGAGTTTTGCGTCACATCACGCAATATCTTGACCCCAAATCAGTGTGCAATGTTAGCCGGCAAGATGGGAAAACACTCAGTTGGCTCGCGCAAAACTCGGTCATCTCGGAGCGAAAAACCCAGAGCGAGCCAATCCGCACGATTTAAACCCCGAATTTGCAGACCGACGGGCATCCATGCAGATGGTCAGCAACAAGTGGCTGGTGCTCATAACAGACACCGCTGACCGAGCGCAACAGGCTTCTTCTTCGCAGCATCGGAGTTTTTTTCTCTGCATTAATTGGCTCGTATTTTTTTCTTCTATGACTGCTGCACACACTTGCAACGGCAACATCTTGCGTCGCTCCCGGTCATCGGATAACAATACTTTGCCTTTTGCTAGCTCATATTCAGACCATATCACAGCTATTGAATAACTTGATTGTGTCATCAGTATTCATCTAGTAACTAAGATGAGAAAAAGCTATATTTATTGCGCCCGCAGCACAGAGTGTCAATGGAAACAACAACCTGTTACCCAAGTTTGTCCTAATTCCACCTGAACATCCAATCAAGTCAGCATCAAGAAGAAAAAAATCTCGCATTCTCCCCAATTCATATCATGTTAATCATTAACTGACCCGCTTAGCTCATTCGACGAGTCAGAAAAATGGAACCAGAAACCATGACGACAGGTGTGCCCATTGATGCAGACCATCACCAGGCATATTCTGCTCGCTGTAAGACATCGTCACCCCGAAGACAAGTATATTCTCAAAATGATAAATCTCACCTTGACCGTGACAACGATCTGAGAAAGCAAAGATTTCTATTTTATACCAAAGCAAAGAGAAGACAGATTTTAACTAGCTTAGGAAACAATACTTATATATCTGCAGCTGACCATAGGAATAGTTACTTAGGACTAATGACTCCTAAGCGAAGATATTTCACTGATCATCATTTTAGTTTGAATCGAATAGCATTTCTTGTTCTGATAACGTTTACAATACAGTTTTTAACAGCATTTGACGAGACACAGAGCTCAAACCGGGTAACCTGCTTGGGTAGCCTTGGTCAAGTTTTGTCGAATCAAAACAATGACCGTGTATTTGCCATGAAACAGACTGCAACGAATCCCGCAACTTATAAACAATCTAAACAGTCTTTTAAAGAAATATTCAGAAAGTTAGTGATTCATGTGAAAGAGAACACTCCGATCGGGACGAAACTCGCCCTCGTTCAGCCGGCAGAGGAAGATCTGCTCAATCAACAAGCAGCCCCTTTTGGTGCCGGTGGTATAACTCAACACGACGATGTACAGTATAGAATTATTGGTGGACAAGACCAAAATTCTTTCACATTACGAAAGAATAACAACGAAGTGGAACTGGTCAATGAGGTAAACTTCGACTATGAATCGGATAAGCGAAGTTATTTCATCATAATCAGATCGATCTCTATTTGGTTGAGATATGAACTGGAGGTGGACATTTTGGTGGAAGACGAAAATGACAACAAGCCACAATTGGACGATTTTGAAATTGTATTCAACAACTACAAGAATAATTTCCCAACGGGCCAAATTGGTCGTGTTCCAGCCAGCGATCTCGATCTAAATGATATCCTCAGATATCGTGTGGTATCAGGTAATAATGCTCAATTGATTATTGTTAACGAAACAACAGGTGATATTCATCTGAGTCCATGGCTGAACAGTAATGTGCCAATTAGGGCGCCTATGGATATAGCTGTAAGCGACGGTATAAACGAAGTGGTGGCAAAGCTAGTTTTAACCGTCAATCTAGTGACGGAATCTATGCTCCACAATAGTGTCACCCTTCAATTGGATGGCATAACTCGGGACGAATTTCTTGGTAAGAAGTATAACAATTTCCTTAGTCAATTGGCCCGCATATTGGCCCCACCTCAAACACTAACAGTAGGTGGCTCATTTTCATCAAGTAGTAATTTTTACAGCATTTTAAATATCGTTGTTTTCGACGTGGAGGAGTCGAATCCGAGCTACTCGCAGCAACAGTCCTCCCCTCAAAGCGGAACAACCACCGAATCCAGTCTAATCTCAACCGCATCATATTATTCTGGCAACTCGGCCATCAGCTACGATGGCTCCAGTCTCACTAGTATCAATGTAAGCTTTAGTGCGAGAGCACCGGATAGTAACGATGTTGAAAGTTATCTATCGCCAAGATATATTGAGGAGCGTATTTTTTTGAACAGAATTCAACTATCTCAGGCCCTGGATGTGCATGTGGCTCCATTTAGAGACAATCCATGCATCCAGGAGCCATGCCAAAACTATCAAGACTGCCAAGTTACATACAAATTCGACAAGGCCCTCAAGTCATTCTACACAAACAAGCAGATGATGTTTAGACCAATCAAGGCCATACAGACGTACACTTGCTCCTGTCCGCCAACCTTTACTGGTATGAAGCATAAGAACGAGTGCAACCTACAGATTAACCAGTGTTTCACAAATCCATGCCAAAATGGGGGCATCTGTCACAGGCACGAGTCTGGCTACACATGCGAGTGTCATGGAGAACATTTTGGTCCAAATTGTGAACTAAGTTTCATCAATTCCACCTGCCAGTCAGCGTCCGCAGTCCAAGCAACGGCCTCAGCAAACGATGTCCACTATTCACAGTTGATGAAGCCATCCCAACGAGCTCAGCAATATCTACCCTCCACAAGCCAGCACCAGATTTGTGGCGGCAAGTCGCGTTGTGTTAATCTGAACCGATCTCATCACCATCTTTACGGCGGCCAAAAATCAGCATCCACAAGCGTGGGCCAAAGCTCGTCGTCGCTCACCAGTGGCTCCACAATGACCGGTTTTGCCTGCCAGGGTTGTCCCTATCCAAGTGGCTGGTCGACGGATCTGTGCCAGTTGAGGGCCCGCTCATTCGACAAGAGCTCTTACCTCATTCTACCCGGACTGAGAAGGCGCCACCGATTCCACTTGGCTCTGTCCTTTTCCACCGTCCAAAGTGACGCAATTTTATTCTACAATGGACGCTACAACGACAGGCACGATTTCATCTCGCTGGAAATTGTCAACTCCAAGCTGAAGTTCTCCTTCTCATTGGGCGGCAATCTGGTCCACTCGCTGACTCTTTCCCATGTGCATGTGTCCAACGGCGAGTGGCACAGAGTTGCCATAGACTATAGGGACCGAAATGTCACTCTGTTGGTGGACGATTGCGATCCAATAATCGACGAGGCGCTGGCGCGCGTGCTGCCCTCGCACCAGCAGAACAGGTGCTCCAACAGCTCGGTGGCCACAAGCAACATATACCAGCCCCAAAATGGAGGCAACTCTTCCGCCTCATTTGACTCGACAACGAGCGAAGTCTCGTCGCTCGACTCGAACAGCTTCAAGATGCTCGATCTCACCGGGCCCATGCAGGTGGGCGGTCTGCCCTCGGCGCTGATCAATTTGGCCACGGGCAGCTCGCTGCAGCAACTGGTCTCCCTGTCGCAAAGCTTCTCCGGCTGCCTGAGCGACATCCAGCTCGACCACAAGCTTGTTGACTTGAGCTCGGCGCCGCTGCAGGACTTTGGCACCCAGCCTGGTTGCGCGGAGAGGCGCAACTACTGCCAGCAGCACTCGTGCAACGGATTCCCCTGCCAGGAGTGGTTTGGGGGGCCCAAGTGCCAGTGCGGCGACGACAGACTGGGGCCCTCGTGCGAGATCTACCTCAGCCAGGAGAAGGTGCGCAAGTTCAACGGCAACTCCTACCTAACCTTCAACCCAATTGAGTCTCAGATTGGGCCCAACTGGCAGCTGAGCCTCTACTTTCGGACGATCAATCCAAACGGCGTCCTGTTCAAGATCATCCTCGACAGCCAGACTGCGGCCGGTCTTGAGCCAACCATCGTCCTGGAGCTCTCAAATGGGGGCCTCGAGCTGGTCTATAGGCAGCAGCAAGCGTCTGCCTCACCTCAGCAGCAGCAGCAAAACGGCTGGCCCACTTTGAGCTTCAACAAGCTGCCGCTGGACGACGGCGAGTGGCACCACGTGGCCATCAGCTGGTCCAGCGAGCAGCAGCTCGTCCAGATGCAGCTCGACCACAACGCCAACCTGCTCGTGCAGAGCTCCCAAATGGGCCAAGTGTCGGGCCTGACCATGAAGTCGGTGATCGTGGGCTCGTTCTACACGCGCGCCAGCTCTTCGCTGGCGAGCTCGCTTCCGGTGGCAATGAGCTCGCCCAGTGTGCAGACGGCGGGCGAGCTGATGGCCGCCAGCAGCGTGCTCCAGCCGGAGGGCGCCCCCAAGGCCACCCAGGAGGCTCTGGCGGGGCTCGAATTTGGCAACAACTTGGCCTCGGGCGCGCTCCAGGCGGCGGGCGGAAGTGCGTCGGCGGGTCAGCCCACTCAGCCGGGCGAGCAGCTGGAGGCGGCGGCGGCGGCAAGCAGCTTGTCCTCGCCAGTCTACAGTGCCGGTTTGTACAACAGCGGCAACAGCAGCAGCAGCAGCATGGGCCCGCAGAGTTTCATCGGCTGCATCTTCGCGCTCAACGTGTCCTCTTCCGGGGCGGCTGACACGGCGGCCGACTGGTGGCTGTCGCCCAACGAGGAGCGCAACGTGGAGCGCGGCTGCCCAGTGGTGGATGTGTGCGAGAGCCAACAGTGTCCGGCCAACAGCAGGTGCGTGCGACGGGGCATGAGCCAGCGCAAGTGTCTGTGCAACGCCGGTTTCGTGGGCCAGGACCAGTGTCTGCCCATTTGCGAGCTGCAGCCCTGCCAGGGCGACAACTCGCGCTGCGTCTCCCTCGGCCAGTCCGGCGCCACAAGTCTCGCCGAGCCAGTCGAATTGCAGCAATTACAACAATTGAATCAACAGCAATCAAGCCAACTGCAACAATCAAGCCAACTGCAACAGTTGTCGCCCGCAAGCTCGAGGGAGCAGGGCCCCTTCTCGGCCTACCGGTGCGAGTGCGAGCCCAGCAGGAGCGGCAAGAACTGCGAGCACCAACTGAGCGCCAAGTGTCCCTCGAACTGGTGGGGCCGGCCGGTGGCGACTGTGGCGAGCAGCCAGTCTCCAGCTAGTCTGTGGGCCTCCCCAAGCTCAAGCTCAAGCGCGAATGGAAGCGCCAATGGGAGCAGCGCGCCAGCACCGCCAACAGGTGGCGCTGCGAGCGTCATGTGCGGCCCCTGCAACTGCGACGAGTCGCGCGGCTTCGACGGCGACTGCGACAAGAGCACCGGCCAGTGCGCCTGCAAGGCCAGCCACTACCAGCCGGCCGGCGCCGACCAGTGTCTCGCCTGCGACTGTTACCTGGTTGGCTCGCTAAGCAGCGCCTGCAACCAAACGAGCGGCCAGTGTCGCTGCCGGCCGGGCGTGGTGGGCCGCCGCTGCGACTCCTGTTCGAGTCCCTACGCGGAGGTGACCTTGCGCGGCTGCGAGGTCACCTACGACGCCTGTCCCAAGAGCTTCAGCGACGGCATCTGGTGGGACAAGACCCCGCTGGACAAGTGGGCCACCCAACAGTGTCCACCCTCCACAAGCACCGGAACTGCCAGCCGCTTTTGCCACAAAACTGAGGGTTGGCAGCGGGCCAATCTCTTCGACTGTATCTCGAACACCTTCGCCGACCTCTACAACCAGTACCTCTTCTTGGAACAGGAGAACAGATTCCAAATGAGTCCCACTTTGGCCATCAAGATCGCCGCCCAACTCCGCCAGGCTCTCAACGAGACAGTGGCCGCCAGTCTAGCTCAGCAGCAGCATCAAGCTGGCCACTCGCAACAGTCTTCCCAACAAAGCTGGTCCGGCGCGCAGCTCTACGGCAGCGACATGTTCATCAGCTTCCGGCTGCTCCACCACCTCATCCAGCACGAGGCCCACCAGAGCGGCCTCAACCTAACCCACCGGCAGGACCGCCTCTACGTGCGCAACATCGTCGAGTCCATCAGCTACCTGTTGGAGCCCGCCTTCGCCTCCAATTGGGCGGAAATTGGCGCCCGCTCGCCCCAAGGAGGCGCCGAGTATCTGCTGAAACTGGTGGACACCTATGGGCGCATTCTCATCGAGAGCCAGTCGGACACCTTCACGCAACCCTTCGAGGTGAACGCCAAACATTTCACCTTCGGCATGGACAAGATCTCCACCGAGCAGCTGTACGAGCTGGCCAAGTGGGCGCCTTCTGGTGCTGGTCAGTCCTCAAGTTCCACTGGCCAGCTCTCTTCGGGCACCACTTCCGGCCAAGCTGCGCCTCCGTACGCGAGCGGCGACCCTTTCGACTCGCCGCCTTTGTACCACCAGCGCCAGTTGGGCGACGCGCCACTCAGTCTCGACCAGCAGCAGTCTGTAGGCGCCAGCAGTGGCCACTACAACGCCGAGGGACTTTCTGTCTATCTAGACTTCAGCGCCACCAGAGACCAGTCGCCCTCCGTGGTGATCCCCAAGTACGACAACTACCTGAGCGAGTGGGCCGCCCAGACTGGGACAGTTGTGGGCGACTCAGTCACTTCCACTTCTACTTCCGGCCAGCAGCAGGTGGGTGGCACGAAGATCGTGCTTCCGCTGAAGACGCTGCGCGTCCGCACGCCCAGAGAGCTGGCGGCGAGCTCGCCCAACCTGGCGCCCTTCCCCTACTACTCGTCCTCCGCTTCAGCCTTATCAAGTTTCGCCTCAAGTCCCGCCACTTCCAAGTGGGCGCGGCGCGCCCGCAGCCACGCCCCCGAGGAACTTCTCCTGGCCAGCGAGTACCAGTCGCAGCAGCCTAGTGCGAGCAGCAGACGGCCCGCCCTGGTCGTCTACTCGATCTTCAGGACGCTGGGCCCACTGCTTCCGGCCCACTACGACAACTCGGTGCAGAACCGGCTGGGCGCACTGGCGCAGGCCAACTCGCCCGTCGTCTGGCTAACTGCGCGGCCCGCGAACAGCTCCGACTTCCTGGGCCGCAATCTGGCCCCCAAGGTGAGCTACGTGCTCAAGCTGCTGGAGCCGGCGGGCAAAATCAGGCCCCAGTGTGCAATTTGGGACTTTACTTCAAGCTCTTCTGCCTCTAGTCTTCTGGGGCAATCTGGCACCTCTCAAGCTAATGGTGCGCAAGCTAGTGGCTCGCAAGCTAGTGGCTCGCAATCGACGAGCTCCAACCAGACAGGTGGCCAAATTGTCTCTCAGACGCATACAACAAAGCTGAGTGGAAGATTCAGCACCAAGGGCTGCGAGCTGAAGGCCATGAACTCGAACCACAGACTGAGGTACAAGGCCGACTACGTGAACTGTTCCTGCGACCATTTGGGCGCCGTGGTGGTGCTCATGGACAACGCGGGCAACTACGACTATCTGGCGGCCGCAGACACTTCCTGGCTGGCCGGCGAACAGGAGGCGACCAGTGGGCGCGACTTGGCCCTCATGCTAAGCTTGGCCATTTCCCTCCTCCTCCTACTAAGCATCCTCTTCGTGCTCTCCTGCATCCGCGGCCACAGCATCAAGAGCAACAGCAACAGTATCAACAAGAACCTCCTGGTCATCCTCATCGCCATAGAGTGTCTCCTGCTCTACTCCATAGGATCGCGCAACTCTCTATTGAGCCAAACAACTGACGAGTATCAATGCAAATTGGTGGCCATATTTTTGCACTACTTTTCCATCAGTTTGTTCTCCTGGCTCCTCGTCAATGCGATCCACTTTTATCGCATGCTCACAGAGTTGCGCGACATCAACCATGGCCCAATGAAGTTCTACCACATCTTAGGCTACGCAGTCCCAGGCTTTTTCGTCAGCTTGGCCGTCGGTTTGCGCATCGAACAGTTTGGCAACTATCTCTTCTGCTGGCTCTCCATCTACGAGCCCATCATTTGGTCCATGTTTGGCCCCATAACTCTCTACTCTCTGCTGACCATTGTGCTCTTCAAGCTGGCCCTCTGCAAGTCGCTACCACTCCAAAAGGAAATAATCAACCAGGATCCTCAGGCCGCCCAGCTGGTCAAGATGCACATGCTCATCAACATGGTCAAGACGCCCCTAATTGGAGTCCACTGGCTGGTGACAGTCTACGCAGTGAACGAGGCTCTTCCCGAGCACCTGATGCTGCTGTTTCCCCTGCTGGTGGTGGCCAAATCTTTGCTGCTCTTTGTGCTCCTCTGCCTGCTGGACAAGTACATCAGATACAACCTCTACGTGAACTGGCTCCGTTTCCGGGGCCAAAAGGTGGCCTTTCTGGAGCACCAAAGTGAACAGAATCAACACCAGCAACAGTTATACGCCAGCTCAGCCCTCATGGCCGCCCACAATGACTCAAGTCTCTTCGGCAGCCACGAACACTGGCCACACACGCTCGCCGGAAGTCCCATGCTCGCCGCCTCCCTCGCCGGCGACCCTCAGCTCCAGCTGGGCGGTCTGGGCGGTCTGGGCGGCCTCGCCAGCCACTACCAGTCGGCCGGTCTGAAGCAGGGCGTGTACGGCGGCGCCTCAGGGCAACACTTGGCGGCTGCTGCGGCGGCCGGAAGTGTGGGCCAACTGTTGTACGGCGCGCGCCAAGCCGCCTCAACGCCGGCCTTCCAGAGCTCCTGCACCGACCTCTTCCGGCCCGAGCTCTTTGGGGCGCTGTCGGCGAGCTCGACGACCAGTCGCTCGAGCGCCAGTCTAGCTTCGGGCTCGCTTTCCGGCTCGGCGGGGGCCTCTGTGTGTGGCTCGGCGGCGGGCGGCTCGCTGGCCAGCAGCGGCCAGCAGCAGTGCGGCCGCCAGCGAGACCGCCGGCGTGGCCACCAGCGCGATCGGTCGCCCTCTGGGCGCGTCTCGAAGCGCGAGCGGCTGAACGCCGAGGAGCAGCTCGAGCTGCACGACCTGCTGGACGGCGGGGCGGCCTCCAACGGGGAGGAGGAGCAGCGGCGCCGCTCGCACAGACGCCACTCGGCCCACCGGCGCCACAAGCGCGCCCACCGCCACCGCAGACCGTCCGCCGCCCACCAGCACCACTCTCATGCTCACTCGCACTCTCACGCTCACGCAGACCGATACTCACACTCACACGGCCACCAGCACCACGCGCGCCACCACGCCAAGCGGCCGGCGGCCACTCAGCACGAGCCCCACCACCTCGAACACCACCACCAGCGCCACAGCCACAGCCACGCCCACGCGCACAGGCACCACCATGGGAGGAGGACGCGCAACGAGCACGAGCATGAGCATGAGCGCGACCACCGTGAGCGCAACGACCATGAGCGCCACTACGAGCTGGGCCCCGAGTGGCTGGCCGGCGGCAGACAGTCTGCGGGCGAGCGACAAGAGTTTGGCGAGCAAGACGAACGGGCTGGACCTGCGCTCGCCTCCTCGCACTCGTCGGACGAGGCGAGCGGCCCACCGGAAGCGGAAGTTGAGCTCAACAACAGACAGTCCCTTGTTGCGGCCAGTAAGCTCAACGACTTGGACAAGAACGAGGAGCAGAACAAGGACAAAGAGAGGGACAGGGAGAAGCTGCCGGAGACAGTCTCTGCTAGCGCTCAGCAGAACGAGGGGCCTCTTCTGGAGGGAGCTCTCCTTGTGGCCGGCTCGCAAGCGTCAACAAGTGGCCAGCAGCCATGAGGAGGCTGCGCAGCTTAGGCAGAGTTCAAGTCGGTAACTTGGTCGATTAAGTTAAATGAAAAGTCGGAATTTTTCCCAGTTTGATAAATGTTTCCAATAAGTTGAATAAATTTTCTCAAGTTTAGTAAACTTTTTCCAAGTCTAATAATCCACCACAGAGTGTTGCAAACAAGTGACGGCAAACTACAGTGATGTTTGGCAAGGGCAAGAAGAAAATTGTGGAAAAAAAGTGCTCCAAAAAGTGTCATCTTTCTGCTTCCGGTTTGCTCGCTTCCGCTTTGGTTTTGTTGCAATTTTTCGCCGCAGACGACCTTGCGGGCTAGAGTCTGTCTTGGCGGCTGTCTGGCGAGCGAGTGAGTCTTTCACGCCAAAGATCTGGTTTCTTTGCCCGAACGTTAGAAGCAAAGTGGAACAAGATCATAAGACAGCCAAGTGGTCGCTAATTGCAGTCTAGATTCAGATTTCCCAATTCACATTTTCCCCAATTCAGATTCGCCAATTGAGATTTGAGACATAATTCACACTTTCGATTTGCGATTTGCAATCTAGATTCAAGCTTTCCAGCTTTGCAGATTTGCAGATTTGCACATTGGAGCAAATCTGGAAAGCCAAAAGCCCAATTGCGGGCCCATTGGCGCGGGTCACGTGGATCCAAGCGGCCAGCAGCAGAGGCAGGTGAAAGAGGAGGCGCACGAGCCTCTGGCTAGTCTCTAGAGCAGCTAAACACTGGGCGCCCTCTTCTCCAGCTGGACAGACTGGCGTTCGCTCGCTCGAGTGTCAAAAGTGTCAAAAGGGATACACTAAGCAAGAGAAGGGCGCTGCTGGTGGGCGTTGGAGCAGATGCCGCGCGCTTAGTGGGCCTCGTTTGCATCTCATTAGACTCTCAGCGCTCAGGTTGGCTCACGTGACCAATGGGGGCGCACTTCTCGAGCTCAGTTGGAGGTGGCCAGAAATTGGAAGTGGGCCCCATGCTGCTGCTGCCGATGCTTAGGTGCGGCCGCTGATGAGCCGCTCTAAAAGTGTTCACAAGGCTCCTGAAAACGGAGAAGCCTGGCGGTTGAGCTGCTCTCTTTTGGGGCCAACTCAATACAGTTGCCAGCCAGCGAGCAACTGTGCGCGGCGGATTAGAGGCCGCCCCATTCGTAAATTATCCGCCGGCCGAGAATAGAATTTGCAAATGGGCAAATCCGATGCGCCGGTGTTTAGATAATAGCGCGCAAGTAAACATGCTGGCGGCTGTCGCGGCCAGTCCGCGCGGGCCTCTGTCTGCCAGCTACTGTGTGCGGCCAGTGAGCGGCCAGTGGTGTGCCGCATACTGTAGCTACTAGATACTAGCCGCACACAGTCTGCGCCGCCACCTTGCACCTTTCGAGCGGCCGGCCAACAAGCAACCAAGTGGCCCCCCAACGCGCCAAAATGGTGCACAAAAGCGCCCTGAGCCCAATCTCCACTTTTCCGCCGCCCAATTTACAGCGGCCGAATATTTATTATTATTGTCATGATCGCGCTCGAGTGTCGCCCAACTGGCAGGCGCCGCCTCCACGTGATTGGCTCTGGCGGCGCCTAGTCTTCCAGCTAGTCTTCCACCTAGTCTTCCAGCTAGTCCTCCGCCCAAACGACCAGCCAAAGGGCAAAGTTAGGCGCCGGAAGTGGGCCGAATCGGAGCGAGTTTGGGGCCAATTTTAGGCAAGATTTGGGCGCGCAAAGTGGCCAAATATGCGCCTGAAATGGGCCCAGAGGAGCTCAGAGTGAGGCGGCAAAGTGCAGAGTTGTGGATCTTCAAGCCAGAGACCAGCCTGGGGATTCTGCTCCATTCTGGCCCGGCTTTCTTCTCTCTCTGGCCGAGCTTCCATTTCTTTGAGGGGCAATAACTGGCAACAGATAATGGCTCGGCGGGCGTCCAATTTGGGCGCACCTGGCCGAGCTTGGGCGCCGCTTCCTGCGAAGTGGGCGGCAGACAGTCCAACGGGGAGACAGTCCAACGCAGACAGTGAGCTGGAGAGAAGGCCAGCCAGAAGGCCAGCCAGCTAACCAGAAGGCTGTCTAGCTCGCCGGCTGGCTGGCTGCGTGCTGGCAGCTCGTCCAAGGCCGCGCAGACAGTGTGCGGCTCGCGTGCAGCCGCGCTCGAGTGGGCCGCTTGGCGAGCTGGCAAGTTGGCGAGTTGTTGAGCTGGCGAGTTGGCGAGTTGGCGAGCCGGGCGACAGACGAGCGGCGTTGTCTGGTGGCCGCTTGCTTGCCTGCTCGCTCGCTCGCTCGCTTGCCAGCGAGTGTGTGCGGCGCTGATTGACAGCTCAATATTATTCGCGTGATGCAAGCGGCCCGAGCGGCCAAGTGGGCGCAAGTGGGCGCGCGTGAGCCCCTCTCTCTCTTTCTGGCCGCTCGGGCCCCTGTCTGCGCGGCCGTCTGGCTCCTGTGGGGCCGCGCGCGCGTTCGGGCGCCTCTGGGACGAGCTGCGGGCGCGCCCGGACTGCCGCGGGGCAGTGGCGGCGGAAGCGGCGCTCTGGGCGGCCCGCAGCAGTGGAGCCAGTGGAGCAGGAGGAGCAGCAGGGCGGCCACTGCGCTGGCTGCCTCAGACTGGCTCCAATGGGCTCCAATGGGCGCCAATGGGCGCCAACAACTAGCTCCAACTGCGCACAGCCAGCGGCGGGCGCGCGTCTCGCTCAGCCGGCGACTGTCTGGCTGCCGTCTGGCAGCGGGCGGCCAACTGCGAACTGGGAACTGCGAACTGAATACTGCGAAGGCCCAAAGGCGGAGGGCGCCCCATCGGCGAGCTGCGAGCGTCTGTCTGCCCGCCGGCTGGCTCGCCATTGTCAAAGGCCCCACGCTGAACAGATGCGCGCCGACGTCTGGCCGCGTCCCGGCGGATTCCGGCGAGCTCGGCGGGCTTGCCTTTGGGCTTGGGCTCGGCGAGCTTGAGCTTGCCAGCAGCGCGCAGACAGAGAGAGCCAAGAGTTAGCTCGCCAAGAGTTGGCTCGCCCGCACTGAGCTTGCCAGCCGGCGCTGCATCATGACACTGCAACGCTTTGACCTCTGGCGAGCGGCGCGCTCAGACAGAAGCTTATCGTCTCGCGTCTGTCTCCCCGCGGCGTCTTAGCCGGCCGGCTAAGCAGCGCCAGTCTCCAGCCAGCCGAGTGGACGCGCGCCAGACAGTCTGCCGGCCGGCTAGCTCGCCGAGCTCGCCCAGCGCAAGCTCGCCAAGTGCAGACGCGGGCCAGCCGCACGCGCGCCCACTTCCGGCCCGCCAAGACGGATCGGCGGCCGCGATGGAGCAGCTAAGGGCTGGAAGCTGGGGGCTAAGGGCTAAAGACTAGGCCGGCTAAGAGCTGGGCGAGGGAGCAGCCAGAGGCTAAGGGCGGCCCGCATTCGAGGCGGTGGCCTTGGCGCGCGCAGCTCGCGCCACTGGCGGCCCAATTCACTGGCTTCCCCCGCTCATTATTGCCATTATTCGCCACTGCCGAGCTCGGCAGTTGCAAGCTCGCCGCACACTGCCGAGCTCGCCCCTGCACACACACACTGAAGCAAGCCTCTGGGGCCCCAGTTGCTCGCGAGCCGCCGACCTGGGCGGCCCGCATCCGGCGCCTCGCATTTCCCATTCGGAGTGGCAACAGAACAGGCCAGAGCGGAACGGCCGCCAACTGGGCCCCTTTCAGCGGCTGCGGCGGCGCTCACGCACGCCAATCGGCGCCAGACAGAAGCCAGACACTTGCAGCGGCCGAGCCAAAGGGCGCCCGTCGCGCGTCCTTGGCCACTGCGCGCGGGACGGCCCGCGGGAGTGGGCGCGGCAGTTCGGCTGCGGGCCTTTCGATCCGCGCGTGGACTTTCACCGGCGAACTTTTCGGACGCGCGTCCCGCACGCTTGCTGCCTCGGACGCGCGTGCGGGCCGGGCCCCTCCGTGCGCCCCCCCCGCGCTGCAGCACAATTAATGGGCCAAATCCAGCCGCATCAGGCGCCTCGCATGATCCAATTAGGCGGCCGGCGAGCTGGGGGCCCCGGAAGGCCGCCAGACGGCGGCCACCTGAGGCCGCACGCAGCCTCCTCGGTGGAGGCGGCCGGCAGTGGCAGTGGCCCTGGCAGTGGCGGCCGCGCAGCCCGCGAGCTGGCCGCTTTTTGCCCCCGCCCAGACGGCTCCCCCTGGCAACAAGGCGAGTGAGGCGGCGTTGGCGCGAGCTGAGCGGCCGCGTCGTCGCCCCGATCGTGATTGATGAAGCTCGGGCCCCAGTCTGCAGTTTGCGCCGCGCGTTGCCCGTGGAACAGTCTGCAGTTTGCGCGTGCGAGCGGCCGACCCTTAGGGCTGCCGCGTTGAGCGCGCAGACCCGCGCTCGTTCGTTCGCTCGTTGCGCGCACGTAACGAAGCGCACGAAGCCGCGCGCTGAACTGGGTCGCATGAAGAAGCTCCTGTTTGTGTTTGCGCGCCAGTCTGTCACCGGCGCTCAGGGCACACAAAGCGCAGAGCATTGAGCGCAGAGCATTGAGTTAGCCACTGGGCCAAACGGCCACCGACTGGCCACGCTCGCACATTGCGAGCACTGCAGACGCGCACAGGTAAGCGCCGGCCCGTCGCTTGTCCAGTGGCCAGTTCGCACGGCTGCGAGTTGGGCCAAATTTGGCTCAAAAGAGATTAGGCGCCGCCCTGGAGGGCCGCTCTTCGTCGATTTGGTGCCTCTCCTTCTCCTTCTGGTTGGCGTTCGCGTAATCGCAATCGAAAGCGATCGGCCGCTGACAAGAGCCCGGCGCGTTTGGGGCGCCCAATTCGGTGTGTCGCATGAGGTGGGGCGCATTTGCATGGCCTGCAAATTGTTGCACACGAGCTCCAGTGGCCAGTGAGGAGAAAAAGCAGACGAGCAGTGAGCAGGAGGGCAGCAAGATGGCGACCGAGTGGGAAGGTTGCGAGAGATGAGGAGGAGGGAGCTGAATATGTGTGTCACAATGAGGCCGGCCGATCGATTTGGGCCCGTTCACACGGCACAAGAAGAGGAGTGGGGCGCATCCTGCAGCTAACGAGCGTTGCACAGCCGGCGCAGTGTGGGCATTTTGGGCATGGTAAGCATGGTGAGCATTGTGTGTCGGGGCTGGTCGCACGGGAGTTGTGGTGCAGAAGAAAATGGGCCAGTTGTTGTTGTCGTTGGGGCGCCAGTTTTGCCGCCGCCTTGTGCGCTTTCTAGAGGCTGAGGCTCCGCAGAGACATTGTGCAGTGTGCAGTGTGCAGTTTGTGTGGTGCAGCACAGAGAAGGTGCTGCACAGGAGCAGTGCTGCGGAATGCGCGCACTGAACGCTGGTTCTTCGCTGCAGTGAACGCGCATTGAACGCGCGCCGAACGTGCACAAATGCGGCCGCTCCTTAGGGCCCCACCGGTGCGCGCAACTGTGTGTGCAACAAGCGCCGCTGAGCACGCCCTTAGGCTTGGGCGAGGCGCGCAGCCTCCAGCAGTGCGGCCACATGTCGCACCCAAGTGCATGGGGCGCCTCCACAGACTGGGGCCCGCGGCAACACGTGAAGACTGGCAGGCGGCCGAGCGCGAGCAGCAACTGTATTCCGCAAACTGTATTCCACAAACCGAAAGACAGACAGACGGACGGACAGGCGCGCATAATCCAAGGCGCGCCTCTTGGAACAGCTCCAGCCGGTTGCGTGGCGCCCATTTATCGGGAAAGCATCTCCCAGCGGCGGGGGACAATGGTTGCAGTTGCATTCAGTCCAGTGGTTGCATTTGGTTGCATTTGGTTGCATTTGGTTGCAGTTACTCTCTGTTGCTCGCCGGCCCTTAGCACCGGCTCCAGACGGGGGAGAACGCGCAGCCCGAGCGAAAGAGCGGCGCTCGGGCCAGACCTGAGCCATTGGGAGGCGACAATATGGGGCAGCAAAATGGGGGCCAGAATATGGAGACTCTGAGGTTCGGGTGGGCTCGAATGTGCGCGCTAAGAGCCGCAAGAATGGAGCCAGAAGGAGCCAAGAATGAGGGAACGGTGAGCACTATTGCAGAGCGGCGGCATCTCGCAGTTGCAAGTCGCCGCTGCAGCGCCACTCAAGGTTGCCCAGAGGCGCGCAACTGTCACTGACTGCTTCTGTTCCTCTTCTTTTGCGTCCATTTCTGCTCCTTTTTCGCTCCGCTTTTCTCTTTTCGGCTCTCTCGGTTACGAACCGACGCAAACTGACTCAAATTGTCGCACACTGTCTCTCCTGCTGCCTCATACTGTCTCACAGTGGCGCGCCGCTTCTGGTCAGTTGGCCGCGCTGAAAGGGGCCCACTTGGCGCAGTTGGCCGCTGGGAATGCGGCGCCCTGGAAGCCGCTCGAGTGGCCAGCGAGCGGGAGCAACAGAGCGTCCTCGGCGTGCCGAATGGGAATTGAAAGTTTTGCGCAAATTTGGGGCCACCTTTGGACGAGCTCGGCCGAGTTTGCTATACTTTATGCTTTTTGGCCCACAGTTTGGCTATAATTTATGTCACGCGCAAACGGGCGGCCTCCCGCGCGCCCAGATTCGCCCTCGACACTCTCGGACAGCTCGAACAGTTGAAAAAAGAGTCTTGGACAGTCTTGGACGAGCCGTTGTATTGATTTTGCTCCATCTTATTCCATCTCAAAGCTCAGGTCTTTTCCAGCGCGCAACAGAGCGGCTGCAAGAGCACAGCAGAAACAAGAGCCAGAATTGCTTAGAATTCTCCTGCTCAGCGGCCGTTCTTACATCGCGCACTCTTACAACTTGCTTACAAGTAGCCACTGTCTGCAGCGAGCCCAGTGCTCTGCGCGCCGCACACAAGCACACAGAGCACACAGAGCACCAAAGCGACAAAGCGACAAAGTTCGCTGCGCAGGGCCAACTCTCGCCCCGCCACGCCCAGCCCAAAAGAGGGTGGGCGTGGCGTCCCTCTGCCCGACCCCCAGCACGCAGCGAACAATGCGCGCACAGAAGCCGCACAAGTGGGCGGCACATGCGGGCCAACCTAAGGGCCGGCCAGCTGAGGGCGCCTCTTGAGTGGACGACTTCCAGAAGGGGGCCCAGAGTGTGTTTGGGGCGGCCTTTTTTCCTCCAGGCGCCTCTTTGCCGCCGACGGAAGTTGGAGCACCGACCTAGAAGCTGGAGAGCTAAGGGCTCGCTGCATGGCCCTTAGCTGGCGAGCGCTTAGCTGGCGAGCCTTTAGGTAGAGAGCCTTTAGGTAGAGAGCCTTTAGGTGGAGAGCCCTTAGCCTTAGCTTGCAGGAGAGGCGGCGAGCAATGAATTGCGCATTTATGCCCGCCCGCGCGCCCAAATGATGATATATATTTGCGCCGGCCGCTCGTTAGGCGCCGATTAGAGTTGGTCGGCCAATCATTAATCGACTTTGCCGCAGAAAAGTTGTCGCAAATAATGGGCGCCTGTCAGCGAGGGGAACAGTCGCCGGGCAGCTAGCAACTGTAGTGCCTACCCACAACTATCAGCGTTAAGTTTGCACGCTGCTACTTGGCGAGCTGAGCTCCAGCGCCAGACACTTGTCCACTTCTGCACCTCAGCTCGGAATGGGCCAGACTGGAGGCTCGAGCGGCCAGAATTGCCATTTGGACGCCCAGGCGACAAGCTAAAAAGCGACAAGATACAAGCGACGCCGACAGGCGACAAGGGCCCGCCGCTGGCCAGCGAGTCATTAGGAAATTGGAGCCGGGTTGTGGGCCGTTCGGGGGCCTTCCGGGGCGCCTTTTGGGGCCAGCGGAGGCGGACAGTGTCCCGCAGACAGTGTGCGGCGGACAGTGAGCGGCGTGCACTGATGCGCAGAGGAGGTGCAGGTGCGCGCGCTCAGCCCGCGCGGCGCATCCATCATTGGGCGGCCCGCAACGAGCGCACATATTTACACTGGCGGCTGCTGCGCGCGGGCGAACTGCGGGCCGCGCGCACGCACGCCCGTTCGGTCAACGAGCGTCCGCCGACGCGCTGCTGCAGGCAGACCGATGCCCAGTGCTGAGTGTTCACTGCTCAGTGCTCAGTGTCCAGTGCTGAGGGCGAGCTGGACGGCCAGCTCGCCCTCAGCACGCGGCGCACCAATTAAATGCTCGGCCCCAATCGGGCCCCAATTGGCACTTGTTAGTCGGCCGGCGGCGCTCGTTTGGGCCCTAATTGGCCTGGCGCGCGGCCCAACGTCGAGGCCGGCCGCATCCGGCGACGTGGGCGGCCCAGGTGCGCTAACAAGTGCGCGCGGGGATAATAAATCACGCGAGCGGGCCCGGCTGCAGTCTGCAGAGCTGCGCCGGTGCACTGCTGCGCTGCTGTAATGCTGCACTGGTGCACTGCTGCGCAGATGCACTCATGCAGTGATGCAGTGCTGCACTGATGCACCAATGCAGCGAATGCAGCGAATGTGCGCTCGTCTGCGGAGAGCGCGCGTGCCGCCGTGCTGCGAGCGGGCCGCACTGCGCGAGGATTCGCGCTACAGCCAGTCTGCGGCGCTCGTCCGCCCACTCGCCGCTGCACTGCACAGAGGCTGCCTCAGGCTGAGGCTGAGGCTGAGACGCCGCCCAGCTCGTTGGCCGCCGCCTTGCGCGCCTCAGCCTGCGCCTCTTCGGGCTCGCCTCTCGCTCGACGCCGAGCCCAAAGGGGAAAGCCAACTGGCGCCACTCGGCCGCTCGATTAGTGGCGCCTGTCTGGCCGGCTGCTCGCCGCTCAGCCGGCCGGAGTTGTCGCGCAAGCTCAGCTCCAGCTCCAGCGCCAGCCAAACATCATCATCATCGGCAGACGCGCCAGCGCCAGTGCTCATCAGTTCGCATCACTGAGTGGCGCCCGTCTGGCTGCGTCGGCGAGCGCCACTTGCAGCCAAGTGGGCTCCAAGAGTCTCTGGCCGCCTAGCTGCAAGTGGCGCCCGCAGGCCCTCCCATGCAGCCTCTGCAGACTCGCCCGCAGGCCAGACGGCGCGCTCTCAGCCGTCTTGTTGTTGTCGCCGCTTTCTGCCAGCCTCTTGGCTCGCTGCCTCGAGACGGCGGATGATTAATTGCGCCCCATGCGGCTGCTAATTGCCGCATCAGCTCGCGGCCGCCGAGCGCTCGTCTGGGCTCGGCGTGCGCCTTGGAAGGCGAGCCCAAGGAGAGAACGGCCAGCATCTAGCTCGGGGCGGCCTGTTTGCGGCGTGGCGGCCGCCGGGAGGGCGCGCGGCCGCTTCCGGGCGGAGAAAATCGGACGCAGCCGAAAGGCGAATGTGTGGCTCTGCTCGGCCGGCTGCAGGGGCTGCGCTGAAAGCCGCACACTCGGCGATCCTTATCGTTCGCCCGGTGCCAGATGGGACTGTCTGTCGGCCGGCTGAGCGTTGGGCGGCCGGCGAGCGGCGAGCGGCGCCTAAGTGGCGGCAACAAGTGCGCTTACCTTGCGCAAGCTCAGGTGCCGCACCTGAGGGCGAGCGGCTGGAGAGAGCGCGATGCCGTGCGGTGGAGGGCGCTCACCATGCGTCAAAAATAAGGTGACAGATTTCCGTGCGAAGCTGCCCAGAACTGTCACCTTACTTTTGACGCACACCGCTGGCATCCACACAGCGCTGGCAGTGTGCGAGCAGCGCACACAGTTCGGCGCGCTTATGTGCGAGCTCTTTCACTGCGCGGCATCGCGCTCTCTGCAGCGCGTCTCAGTTGGGCCGGGCGCTAAGGTGCGGCTTGTGTGCTGTCTGAAATTAGCTAGAGTTTGCTGAAGATCGCAGTTGATGCTTGGTGATGCTGCGCGCTCAACGACTTGTTTACGAACTGTCAAAAGAGCCCTGCCGGCCGCGCAGACCAGCTCTCGATGATCCGCCTGGCGAGTGAGAAGCGCCTTCGCGGGCGGCCAAAAGTGGCTCACAAGGCGCCCTGACGAACGACAAACTACGGGCGACAAACGACAGAGGAGCAGCCACGGAGGAGGATCCGCCCGCGACAAGTGCCAGTCGGCCGGACGCGCGCGTCTGGCGGCCGACAAACCGGCTGCACGGCAACTGGCCAGACGCGCGAAAGGGTTGCCTCTGGGACGGCGTGTGGCCGATGCGGGCCTAGATTAGCTCGCTGGCCGCCTTCTGGCTCGTTTGCCTTCAAGCTGGGCTAGCTCGCCTTCTGATCGCCGCAGCTAAGGGCTCGTCAGCGCGGCGTCCGGTCGCAGTGGCAGTCGCGCACGCACTGCAATCGGGCGCGCCGATTGCGCCAACCTGGCGCCCGTCTCGCTCTCTGTGTTCCGCCTGGAAGGCGCGCCCGCGACGCGCATTAATTAATACATCGAGACAAATGGATTGCGCGCAGGCGAGCCAGATTGATTGCCTTGTTGGCTGTTATCTGTCGGCTGTTTTCAGGCTTGTTGTTGGCTGTTTGTTGGCTCTCTTCTAGCTGTTTGCTGCTGCCTGTTGGCTGCAGGGCGCCAAGTGGCAGGTGCGCGACTTGTTGCCGCGGGGATTGCCCATCGCGTGCGCGTCCGGACGAGTGTGGTCGGGGGCCGGCGGAAGGCGCGAGGTGGGGGCGCCCTCGAGCAGTCTGGGAGGCGCCGCGAAGACGCCGCCCGAAGAGGCGCACAATTAGCGCGCCTGTGCCGCCGATGCAAATCAGCGCACAGTGCACAGTTTAAAGTTGCGCGCACTGCAGAGAGCAGAGCGAAGAAGGCACACTGCAGACTGCACAGCGCACAGTGTCGAGCGAAGAGTGCACAGATTACAGTGAAGAGTGCACACTGCACAGGGCAGAAAGCGGCGCGCGTCACTGCTTAGGGTCCGCCCGAGTGCGAATTCGCACTCGCGCGCAACGCACACAACCTGCGCTGCGAGGCCGCCGCTCAGCGACCAGAACTGTGCGGCCAGAAGTGCGCGGCTCTCAATCAGGCTGAGCCGCTCAGGCTCACAATGAGCCTTGCACAGTCGACAATTGGCACCGGCGGAGGCGCTGAAACCGCGAATAAAATTAATTCCAATTCCGACTGACACGCGCCGGCTGCAGAGCGACCGCCAACACGATAATGAGCAGCCGCGGCGGCCCTTTGGGCGCGTTTGGGGCGCGACAGACGCGCTAAGTGGCTGGCCAAGGCCAAGCGGGGACGTCTTCGGGCGGCGACGAAGCTTGGCCGTGACGTGACGCGCGCCGCCACCAAGCCAGCAAGCCAGCAACAGTCAACAGGCGGCCGCTCGAGCGAGACGCCAGAGGTGAGCTCTCGAATGGGGCGGGAGTTGCGCGAGTTGCACGCAAATTAGCACCAATTTGCGCCCGGCCAACTGGAAAGCTGAGGGCGCTCCAAGTTCCAAGGCGCTGGTGGCTCGCGCGAGCAGTCGCGTGAGCCGCCAAGACGCGCCGGAAGAGGAGCCGGGCGGCAGAAGCGCGGCCGGGCTAATTAGTGGCCGGAGAGAGTCGCGTGCAGCGAGCAGTGTGCAGTGTGCAGTGTGCAGTGTGCAGCAGACGCTTTGGTTGGCCGCAATGCGCTGCAGACTGCAGTGCGTGCGCTGCGCCGCTCGACTGTGCACTACGCGAAAATAATAAGGTGACAAATTTCCCCGCAAAGCAACGCAGAAATGTAACCTTACTTTTGACGCGCAGTGCGCGTTCTGCGGGCGCAGCTCAGCGCCACGCGCAAACAGGCCGCTGCTCGCGGGCTGTTGCGCGCAGCAACAAGGCCAACTCGCCGCTGCAGCACACTGCTGCACTCTGGGCTCTTCTCGCCTGTGACAATTGTCACCGACAACTGCCAGCGCCCAAGACGCCAAGACGCCCGGCAAGCTCGGCCGCTCAGGACGCTCAGGAGGGGCGACAATGGAAGCGCGCAAACATGTTTGTGCGGCGCCTTTGTGAGCCCATTCGTGAGCGCCTTTGTGTGCGCCCCTTTGCACTGGCGCGCTCAGCCGCCCGCACAATGGGCGCCCTGTCAACACGATCTGATCTAAGCGCGCCGAGCTAGGCGCACGCGACCACCCGCGCGGCCAGCTTGCCGCTCGGAAGCAGCTTGCCGGTTTGCGCCAGCCGCCCGCAAAGCGCTCGGGGGCGTGCCTGTTGCTTGCGGGCCAAGCGCGAGCGGCTCGGCCGAGATCACGCGACACTGGCCGCCCGCCCCAAAGGCCGCCCGGCTCAACACAGTCCGCACACAGTCAAACGGAGCTGGCGCGCGCTTCGTGGCGCAAGCACGCCCGCCGCTTATCGATCGGCGCGCCACGAGCCCCAAGGGCTGGCCGCCACTCGAGTGCCCAGCCAGGCGACTGCAGAGGGCGCCCATTATCTCGCCGCGGCGTCGTCATGGGCGCTGATTGGCGAGATTTGCATCTCCTTCGCCCCGCACACTGTCCCTCCTGAGCGCCGCCATCGCCGCCCGATTATCTAAACGATTGGCCCGCTCGCCCTCCACGCGCCCTCGCGCCTCTCCCACCACACTCCTGCTCTGCAGCCGGCCGCCCGCGGCCCAACCGCAAACAGTGCGGCCCAAACGGACCGCCACAGACGGCCCAGCGCCAAATGGGAGGCCCCCAAGGCGGGGGGCGTGGCCAAGGGCAAGTGGGCGTGCCGGGCCGGGTTGGGCGGCTGTGCGAGCGGCGCTGGTGCAGCAGCTGGGCGAGTGTAAGTCGGTGCGAGTGCTGCAAGAGGCGTGCGGCTTGTTCGGCGCGTTCGGTCGCGCAGAAGGCCGCACAGAAGGCCGCACGCGCACACTTGCCGCGTGAGAGTGTCACCAGAGCGTGAGAAAAGTTTGTGCGCTGTTGGGCACAAAAACTTTTCTCGGGGCTGGTTTGCACGAATTTGGCCGCCCGCTTACAGTGACTGCTTGCAAGATGTACAGCTTACAACTTACATCTTCGGCTCGCGCGCGCACACCTCAAGACGGCGCACCGACTTGCAGTGTGCACGGTGTACAGTACACCGCACACAGGCAGCACTCATACGCGAGACAGTGTGCGGCGAAAAATAAACACCCGCCGGGCACATGCGCAGCGCGCGTGCAGTTCAGTCTGAGGAGCACACAATGCGCAGCTATAAAAGCGGCCCGCGACTTTTCCGCCGCCATTCAATTGCCATTCGCGTGCGCGCCGACCATTTCCCATTGGACTCGATTCGCCCTTGCAAATTCAGCCACTAGCAACTAGCTCCAAAAGACAGAGACACAGTTGCAGAGCGAGACGGCGCAGCACCACAGCAGCAGCACTACGCCAGAGAGCACCAGCGAGCACCAGTTTTCGCTAACAGAACCAGCCAAGAGGTCGAGAAAGGGTCCTCCATCGAGCCAGTTGAGTGTGTTTCAGAGTGCACCTGCAGAGATCAAGTGTCACTTTGGCAAGCGAGAGTTGCAAGAGAGCGTCGTTCAGTCGGCCGGCTTGATGAGACAGTCCCGCGGACAGAGATTAGAGGCCAGTTGGTGCCAGTGAGGCGCCAAGAGAGTTGAGCAGTTCGAGAAGCTGGAGAGAAGCTTGGGGAAGTTGAGAAAAGTTTTTGGAAGTTGAACAAACATCAACAAACATTTGAGAAACTCGCACGAATCAAGCACCAATTCAGCACCAATTCAGCACCAATTAAGCACCAATTAAGCACCAATCAAGCCAATAAACAATAATCACTAAATAATAAGCTAAACTGCAAGTGGCCAGCAAGAGATGGCCTTCCAACCGTCAATGTTCCTCTATGGACACCGGGCGACTGGGGCCGACTCGTACTGGCGGGCGAGCTGCTCGCGCGCCCTGCTCGAAGCGGCGGCCGTGGCGGCGGCGGCGAGCGCGCAGCCCGCAAGCGGAAGCGGAAGTGGCGGCGGCGGAAGTGGGCTGGCTGGAGGTGGGCAGGCGGCGCTGAAGCAGCAGCAGCAGCAGTTGCAGGCGAGCGGGGCGGCGGCCGCCAAGGAGCAGCAGCGGCGCCAGATCTTCGGCATGGCTCATCAGGAGACGGCCGGCGAGCTGGCCGCCAACTCGCTGGGTGGGCGCGACTTTTGCGCCGAGCTGGTGCTGCGCCACAAGCGCCTCCAGCTGCAACAGGCCGCCCAGGAGCGCGCCAGCAGCGCCGGAAGTGGCGCCAGCGACTCGCCGGCCGAGCTTGAGGGCCAGTTCGAGCGCCAGTTCCGGCCCGAAGAGGAAGAGGAGGAGGACGAGGACGAGGAGGAGGAGCTAGAGACTGAGGAACTACAGGAACTGGAGGCGCAGCACGAGGACCAGGCGCTGAACCTGAGCCTGGGCCACAGACGAGCTGCGCTCGGAGGACACTCTGAGAGGGCGCCCACGGAAACGATTAGTGATGAAGATAAGCTTTTACTGGGCCGCCTTCTGGGCGAGCAGCTGCAGCTGCGCCAGCACCAAGATCTGACCGAGGCCGTGCTGGCCCAAGCTCTGGCCAAGCAGCAGCAGCATCAAGTTGGCGCGGGCGGAAGTGGCGCCGCCGGAAGTGGCCAGCACTTGGCCATGGAGCTGCAGCAGCAGGCGCAACAGATGCTCGCCCAGGCCGCCCAAGAGTGTCCCCAGGAGGAGCTGCTCAAGCAGAAGCAGCGCCCCCCGCCCCTAGGCCCAAGTCTCAGCGCCAACCAGCAGCAGCTCTACGAACAGCTGAGCCACGCCCTCGGGGCCATGGCCGCCACCGGAAGTGGAGCTGGGGGCGCAAGCGGAAGTGGAGGTGGTGCCCTGCAGGCGTTGTGCTCGGCCTCTGGCTCGGCCTGCGTCTCGTCGGGCGGCTCGTCCAGCGCCTCGTCCACCTGTTCGTCGTTCGCCTACGAGGCCAGCTACTCGCCCCAGACGGCCGGGCCGGAAACGGTCTCGCGGCTTCACTCGCGAGCCAGTGGGGCCCGAATGGCGAGCTCCTCAAGCAGACACTGCACCTCAAGCACCTCGACAAACTCCACCAACTCGACCACAGCAACCACAGTGACCACTAGTACAAGCAGCACCACAAGCAGCAGAAGCGCAAGCACAAGTTCAAGCACAAACGCAAGCACAACCAGCAACACGGACACGAATAATACAGCAAATTTCATCAATACAAACCTGAATAATTTTAATGCAAATCTAAACATTAATACAAATTTAAATAGTAGAAACCTAAATACAAACACAAATGTAAACAACACAATAAGCACCAGAGACTGTGAGCTGGGCCAGCGCGCGGCCAGCACAAGCCTGAAGGAGCACCTGCAGCAACAATTGCACGCACAACACCAGTACCAGCAGCACATGCAGCAGCACGCGGCCGCGCTCGCCCACCACCACCAGCACCAGACCAGTGGCGCCCTCTGCAGCCCGCTCGGCCTACACTCGCCCGTGCACCCAAACCAGGGCCTACTCTTGCCCTCCTCCCAGGCAGGACTATCCTCCTCCTCAGAGAGCGCCGACGATCTGGACAGGATCCGCAACTTCATCGAGGAGTTCAAACACCGCCGCGGAGCCCTGGGCCTCACCCAAAAGCAGGCCGCCCAGTGCTTCCGGGCCTACACCAACGACCGGTACGCCTTTTCCGACAATTTCGTCGGCCACTTCGAGGGCTTCCAATTCAGGCCCCAGACGGCCATGACCATCGCCGACAGTCTGGCCGAGTGGCTCGAGTTTGCCGAGGAGGAAACCAGACAGGGCCGCCAGCTCAGCTTCATGCCGGGCAAGGTGAAGGAGACGAGGAAACGCAAATACGAGGTCATCAGGATTAGAGATTCGGCCAAAAAGATACTCGTCGAGGCGTTCGAAAAGAACCGATCGCCAAGCACGGGAGAACTGGAACAACTGAGCAGGAAGACAAACATTCCGAGCAGAAATATCGAGATCTTTTTCAAGAACAGGAGAACCTCGCGCCAGTATCACCATTGATCAAGTGCTGGTGGTGGTGGTCAATTGGACTATATTGGGCGAGCCTCGTTGGTGGGCAAGCCTGGCAAGTGGCAGTGGCTTGTTGGAACTTCTCCTTCGGGCTCGTGAGAAGAGCCCAGTTTCCACAGTAACCATTTAACCAAGAAGAAAAGAGCCAAACGAAAACAATTGGCCAACAATTCGCGCCTTGGCCTTGCTCCCTCGACAGCTAATAAGGCGCAATCGAAGGGAGACACAAGCCTTGCCTCTGATTGGCTTGGGCCGGCAAGAGTTCCAGTTGCAATGGAGCCTGGTTGCTTCTCTCGAGGATCACTTGTTTCAAAGCCACAACAGACAGGCGACAGTTTTTGCCAAGTCACGTTTTTCGGACACGCGACCAGCGGATTTCGGCCGAGCCGGAGCAACAAGTTGGCCAACTGTAACACCCCCACACACACACACACTAGACACTACTCGACACTGGGCGCTCCACTCTTGAGCCATCGACACTAGACTCTGGCAAACTGGAGGAGTGGAGAACTGGAGGCTAGAGACTAGAAACCAGGCATAGTGGCTAAGGCGGAGGGTTCATCGAAATGATTGTTGTTTCAATAAAGGCAAACGAAACACGCTCAAAGGATGCACATAGACACAAAGAGATATAGAGATTCAATTGTTATCCATCATAGGCGGCTTTCTCAATTCTGGATTCTCAACTCGCAAAGCTAATATCTATCTATCTTTTATCAAGATCATAATCACAATCAAACTCATAATCAATGGCCCATACTCAAACTCAAACTCAAACTCGAGCCCATGCTCAAAGGGAAACACTTGTGCTCATGCTCTCGCGCTCATAATCATAATCATAATCATCACAGATTGTGTGCAAGCTAAAACGGCGATTATCATCAACTAGTTAAAAACACATCCAGCACCACAAGCACATTTGCACACCACCATAAACACAAACACACATTCTCCATTACATACCATTGAAACAATCATGCCAGTTAGCTATACAAACACATACAAGTGCTTATGGAACAATCACTGTAGAAATTCCACATCCAACAGGAGCCTGAACAAACAAACTTACACTATATTAAAATATCACACACACACTTAGCTATTCATTTTCCTTTCGTCTGCCAGTTTTCTTCTCACTTTTCTTCCGATTTTCAATCCCCATTTGTCTTCCTTGCAACTCGACACTCTATCCACTGACCTCGCTACTCTTTGCCACTAATTTCCAGGCATCTTCAATCGGCCCGAAGGACATGCAGTCCTAGAAATCGCCAAAAGGTTCAAGTCGTTCGGATTAGATCTGATTCATTGATCCTCCTCGAGCGCCGCCACAACACAGATAGTAACTCTTGTGGCCGTGTCGATTTGCGACCAGCCAGCTATCCTCTAGTGCTGAAATCTCGCCAATCTCGAAACAGATCGGACACCTGTTGGTGCAAAACTGGAGAGTTTTGCAGTTTTGTCGCCGAATTCAAACTTTTCGATGACAACTTTCGATATCTGGGCAAAATCAAGCTCGAGTTTGTCAACGACCCTGTGGAATTGTAGCGAACTGTAAGTGAAAGTTTCAACGGCATTAACTGATTTTGAAAGTTTTTGTCAAGACCAACTGCCTATTTCTGACCTGTAGAAGCGCACAGTGATGCCGACCAGAGGAATGGATTAGCAAGCGAAAGTAAAAGAGATCGACAAAGTCTCGGATTGGTTTGCTCTATATTGCGGATTTCGATACATGCTGCCCGACTTTTGGCGGCCCTGCTGGACGAAAACAAACCAGAGTAGACACTCTCGACTGAGGCTCATTGTAGTCGACACTGTCTAGGTTTGTTTTTGTCCTCTCGATCATGTGGCATAATTTCAGAAAATTTCGGTTATCTCAAACAAATGGTAAGACACAACTCAATTGTGTTCGCAGTTGTTTACTCCCAACTCTCCATCGCCGTATATCGAGCTGAAAGATTCTCCCCCGCTGGATGACAACAACAATCTCCATTTCCAACTTAATCTATGCGAAAGAGGCGCTCTCGCGTTCCTACTCAACCAAGGCAGTTCGCTTCTGTCTCATATCATCACCAGCATCTTTCATCATTATCCGCGCCAATGCTAAGGGGCGAAACTATATCAGCCGACTGAGCGGATCTGATTGCCCGGGTAGCCGACAAGCTGATCAGTGGGAGAGAAATGTCCGAGATGCACTCGGCCGACTGTCGAGACAGGCAGGAGAAAGTTACGTTCAGACGACTGCCAACCGACCCGACTCGGGGTTCTGCAATGAGACGCCAAGTAATTAAGTCATCTAATCAATACAGCCATCAATCAAGCAAATAGTCGAGCACTTGGACGAAGAGCAGATTCAGTATGCAGAAGCCAATTAGATGCGAACTCAGACTTGAGGCTATTCAACGTTGGCCGGAGTGCCATTGTCTGAGCTCGATGGAGAGTTAGCCGTTCGGAGTCATGAACTTGTCACGAACCATTTGGAGCGGACTCCTGATCCCGGGAGCAATTTCGAGAATTGACCATAGTTTGTGCAGTGTTTCCACAAATTTCTGCTAATTTCTGAATGGCTTGATCATCCCTCATGATAGCCGTTCGAGGCAGCGCTTCGCATGCAACTCTTGCTATTGAAAATCTAGCTATGCGATTGGTAAGGTTTCCAATCTAACTTTGCTGCTGCTATATCTTTTCGCCTTTAACAACCAGCGACAAACTTTGAGGAGTTGAGGGCAAGTGTCAATTTCTATGAGACAGTCTCCGAAGGTTGCACCTGTTCAGACTCCCCAATTCAGACAGAGTCCAGTTGTTGTTATGTCTAAGAATCTCGCAGCCAAAAGTATCATCTAGCAGACCACAGTTAACGTCGCATCGGCGGAATACGATCAACACTCCAGCCAGTGCCCCTGGCAGCTTCTTTGCAGAGATAGTCATTGCGTCCACTGTGGATCATCAATGTCTCATCGCGTTTGCTCCCCATTCATGCCCATCGTCGATTGCTCACGCGAGTTGAGCGCCCACCACCAGATAGAGCAGAGAGAGAGAGAGAGATACTGTTTTCACATGAATAATCAGTGATCATCACAAACACAACACAATGGCAGATGTATGAATAAAGGCAAATATTCACGAGCAGCTAGATGATCGTCAAATGAATCATTCAACTTCTTGATTCTTGTCAGTTCAACCTAAAGGTCCATAAAAGAGTCCAACAAGTTGCCTGTCGCTTGTCACTGATCTATCATTGTGCTACTCGTATCTATCTCCAGTGTCTACAACTCAAGGGGCGGACGGCAAAAACAGCAACAACAACAACAACAACAACTACAAGTACCAGTACATTTCACCATCACTATCAGTGAACAACTACTTTTTTTTTATATCATATCTCCGGAGAAGACACGTTTTGTCGCGTGTCTCTATCATTGTTCATAACTTGGGCTCCGTATCAACACCAATAGACAAGTTGCTCTCTATACTCGATGCTCAGAGTTGCCGGTTGTAATCTTTCTCTCGTACTCTAGTTGATCGCTAATTATAATAACTTTGCAGCTGTTCAGATTGGCTGATACCCAGTGAATCGCTCTCTGAGGCAGGCAAGTTTTCAACTTATCCGCCAACTAGCAACAACACGCGAAAACCCCTCGATCGTCATTGATCTTCTCAATAGATTTTCACTTCATTTAGCAACTTAGCAAACAAACAATATAGGGAAACTTTTTTATCTTTCACTCACTTTGGTTCGCCATCAATATTTATTCCAATCGCCCTTGGCTAATACTTTAGCCAGGTAATCTCAATGAGAACAGACATTACTCCTACTCATGAGTCTTGCTTTTTATTCTTTTTGCTTATTTTGCTCATCATCTTATCTATCTTACTTGCGATGGGCCTCAATTCGGCCGACTTTCTTGTCTTCGCTGCCACAGGTCCAATACTGGCCAATATCTTCCTAACCACCTCGGCGTCGTTACGCTTTTTAGCCAGAATTTTCTTCACCAAGTCCAGTAATCTCAATTGGAATGATGGATCTCGCCTCTGCTTTTTGCCAATCCTATTCAAACGAAACATGTCCGCAATAACTGAGTCCATCTTCATCATTTGCTCATCGGTCAGGTACTCCTCATCATCGTCATCTTCACTCCCGTCCTTTTCCTTAGTTTCTTCTTCAACATTTTCATCCGAATCTCCTTTAGCTGAATCTTTCTCTTGCTCATTATCCTCCTGCACAGACATCCTGTCACCGTCAGAAGCCTCTACCTCTTCATCTTGCATGTCTTCGGCATCCTCAAATATCTCGTCAGAATTCTCACCATCCGAACCTTCTTCCGAGTCTTCATCGTCCTCTTCACTATCCTCAGAGTCGGCATCATCCGACTCCTCCTCCTCGTCTTCGAGATCGCAATCATCACCCTCAAGTGTCGAGGTAAGTGCTTCACAAATCAGATCAATTGAGGTCTCACTAACATGGGGCAACAGTGATCCGAAAACACTGACACATATTTTGCGGATCCATGGACTGCATTCGGTGGCTGACAATATGGCTATTATCTGATCGGTTAGAACGTCAGCCCAAGAGCCATCATTCGGATCATTCTTGAGCGCCTCCTTGGAGCTCTGGTCAAGTTCATCTAGGTGCGCGATACAGTCTAGTCCATACTCAATAACTTGTAAACCATAGAACAGATAGAGATTGGATATTGGATACAGTATTTTCGAATTCTCACTACTCTCCGATAGCTTCCGGTAACCGGTCAAATGGCTGTAGTATTTAGGCCAAAGATCACCCGTCTTGGAGTTTTCATCACGGAATTCTACCTTGGCAACTGAAAATAATTGTTCGCAGAAATCCACGATCTGGCCAAGAATTTCTATTCGTTGCAGGGTACTACAAGTCGCGACCAAGTGCGCCATCGCTGCATGGTAGGTAGATTTCAGAGCTACCCGCACGGCTGGATCTAGGTGCTCTATGAATGGGGGAATGCCGTGGGTCGCATAAAATTTTGAGCCCTTCTCGTTCATAGAAACACTATCGAACATGCAGTTGATGATGAGGAATTTTGTGGTACGTTTTGTAGTCTCAGTCTGGTCCGTCATGGTCATTTGAGGCCGTTGCAATATGTGAGCGATCTGCTTGGCGCATGCAACATGTAACCGCTTTCCAGTGTTAGCGGGAAAGCTTTTACAAAGTATGGCCGTCAATTTATCCAGGTACTTAATCAACACTTCCGGTCTACAATGATTTAGAAGATTGACGATCGACAAGCTCTTGCTATCTTCATCGAATGCCACGGAGCCTGGTGCGCTTGTAAGTGTATTTAAGATGCAAAACTGTCTGGTCTCGGCGTTGGACTCATTCTGAGCTTCTGAGTTTTCCTTGAGAGATTGCTCGAACGACTTGCTGAGGTTCTTGAAGAAAGAAACACAATATTGAGAAAGCGGACTCTTGGACCTCTGTGACAGTATTAATAGACGAACTATGTAGTCATTAAGGATTGTTCTTATGATATTCGCGTCCTCGGTGCGTTCTAATAAGCATGCAGCCAATTCCAGTCCCATTGAGGCCAGTTCGTTGTGATTTGGTTTGAAGAAGGTAGGCGCCAAGATCTTTTCGTAGAATGACTCGAACTGCTTGGGCATCCGGCTCATGAGAAGGGCGCTATATTCAATCCATACGGGATGCAAGGGTCTTCGCTGTAGACGATCAGAAGTGAGACTGGTAGACAAGTTATCAATTGAGTCTGCGTCTAGATCTGAGAATTCACGCATGGGTTGCTTCTTATTACATAGAACCAGCGACAACAAATCTGTATGGCTTATCTTGATTCCACTACCGAAACATTCCGGAGGCAAGCTAGCTAGTAGGTGGGGATGAAAAATATCGTAATGCCTTGAGAGTAAGCTGCTAACGGGATAGTCGAAATATGATTTGATCCTCACAAGATTAACTAGATACTTGTGCATCTTTTCCAGTAGATTTGCATTTTGCTTACTACGCTTGTAATTTCCGCTTTCTATAATAATGGATATGAGCAAGAAGTAGCCCAGTAGATTATCGGGTGTTGTCTCATTCGATATATTACCGAACTTTTGTTGTGCAATGGTGAACAAGCGTTCCGTAGATACCTGGTGATTTTCCAATATCTCAAGCAACAGGGCCCCGTAACCACGTCTTGCTAGAGCTCTTGATGAAGCTAAACCAGAAACCAATCGCTCAACACAGTAGTTAAGGTGCTCATTGAAATGACTCGGTCGGCTCCCTTTCATAGCACTCAATATCTTGTAGGTTGATAGCGAGGCTCGTACCCGGACATCCTGCTTAGTGTGAACGAGTTTATAAAAATTATCCAATATTGTCTTGTCAATCTTCGACAACTTATTCTCCTTTTGCTCTTTTTTGCCTTTTCTCTTATCCATTTTCGATTTCATGATTGTACGATATATTGAAGATTGAATTGCGTCAAGTGATATCCTGATTGCCTCCTGTCCGGAACACGAGGAACGGCGAAAGCAAGTGCACGTGGGGAGTGTTGTTTTTACTTCACTGGAACCAAGATTCGCACATTCCCCGCTCGGCCGTCGGATTATGCCACAAAAAATGGCCTGAAATCGTCGGATTCTTCGAAACTATATTTCGTGTTGTCATTGCCCGATCTCATAATGTCTACCAGATTCTATCCGAGATATGTCAAGGGCAATCCGCAATTGAGGGTATTCTTGCCCGACTTTAAGCTCATTATGGTGAAGCCGGTAAATAAGCTCCCAGAGAATGTTGTGACATTCAAGACAAGCGTAAAGATGACGGATTGGGATATAAAGAACTATTTAGAGAAGATATATAAAATCGAAGTTGCAAATGTGCAGTCTAGAGTGATGTCTGGGGATCTGAGAAAGACTACGTTTGGTCTAACCAAACATGATGACTATAGATTGGCAGACGTGTCCTTACCTGTGGGCCAAAAGTTCACATGGCCGGAATTATTCCCCAAGGAGAAAGAAAAGCAAGAGATTGACGATTATAAGGCAACACTAGAAAAAGTCACGGAAGGTCGTACGGTTGATCCAAATCTATCGAACCTGCCGACCTGGTTTAGGTGAATTTCATCCCAGAGGTAAAATTAGCGAAATTAAATGGCCACTACTCTTCAACGAACCTAGTCTCAACGATGTATGATATCAAAAGTATAAATATTTAATCAACATTTCTAGTTTTAATTCACAGCCAAGACAACAAACCACTAGAACTTGTTGTTAAAAGATACATATTTGTATATGTGTTTATCACTTGTCACAGCGCCCAAACTCGGTGGTCCTACTGATATAGTTTCTCTGAAAGAAATGGATAAGAAAATTTTTTTCCTGTGGAACCGGTACATATCTAGGCCAGATAAAGCCTATGAAAGTCATTCGCACCAAATTGGGCATTGCATTTAGGGCATTTTCTTTGTCTGGTTTCTACTCGTGTCTTCAAGCAATCAAAACAAAATACGTGAAAACATTTCGTTAAAACTGCATCTTTGGGTTTGGTTTTGCATGAGGGACATGTTAATTGCTCTTTGTATTCTCGTATCTCCTCCATCAGGACTTCATCTGGCGTTGAGGCTGATTGCAACTTGCTGGCGCGTTCGTACTTCTTTTTTATAGATTCTAACTCCTCAATCAAACGCTTATTTCTGAAAGACTCATGTGATAGAGTAGAAGTTCTATCGTTGAAACTCTTCTGTATCATGTCAAGCTGATTTGATATCTTTTCTTTCTCAGAATTTATCTCAGCCAGTTGTTGACTCAATTCAAGCTTTTCTCTCTTGTATTCGTCGTTCAGCCTCTTTTGAGTGACCATTTCGTTCTCGAGCAGAGAGCTATGGCTCTGATTGAGCTTCAACTGCTCTTGCATCTGGTCCAACAGTTTATCCTGCTGCTCAATCTTCAGTTTCAGACGATTACCGTACTCCTCTAATTTTTGTTTTTCATCGTTCAAATGCTTTTGTAGTGCATTATTTTTAAGATGCTCCGACATGAGTTTAAAATTGGCTTCATCTTTCTCCTCAATTTGCTGAAGCAACCGGTGATTTTGATCCTGCATCTCCTCATAAGCTTGGCCAGTAACATCAAGATCCTGCATGAGAGCCTCTTCCTCGCTTTTTGTCTTATCCAACTGCTTTTGTAGTTGATGGATAACCTCTTTGAGCTCTAAAATCTTCTTATTTGATGGCGAGTGGTTCGAACTGATATTCAGAGAATTGTTTGGTATCGTTGATGAGCTGGAAGAGTTGCTATTCTTTATGGATAGCCTGTAATTTGTGGATGATTCATTATTTGAGTTGTTTGTTGTGGTGGATGTCGAGTGATTGGAGACGTTGTTGCTGAGATTTTCTCCGTTATTGTGGGCTGACGTATGAACCTGTCCTTTCTCTGTCGCTCCCAAGTTGTCATTATTACGCGAATGATTATCGTTTTGTGCCCTTCTTAGATCATCTAGCTTTCGCTTCAATCTCTGTAATTCATTGTTCTTTTGTGCAACTTGTATTTTATAATTGTTGAGAGATTTTTTGAGCTCAGTATCTAACTTCAGAGTAGACTCGTTCGCCTTATCCAAACGATCATTCTCGCGACGTATTTCAGCAACTTGATCTCTAGCCTGATTTAGACACATTTCCAATTCTATGATATTGTTCCGCAGCTCTCTCTGTATCCTCTGTTCCTCAGCTTCCATTCGCTCGATTTGTCTGGCATGGTCGTTTTTCATATCTATCATAAGTTGTTTCGTGTCTATCAGTTGTATCTTAAGCTGCGTCGCCTCATTGTAAAGCACACTGAAATGACTTTGAAGAGTTTTGTATTCAGCTGATTCTATGATTGTTTCTTTCGGTATGCATTTGGCCTCGTGTCTTAGTCTATCAATTATCAACATTGCATCTTTATGCTGATCATTGAGTAGTTCCAATTCTTTTAACCTATTATTGGCTAGCTCAGTTTGATCATTTAATTTGATAGTTAAATCTTGGATGGTTTTAGCTTGATGCAAAACTAAATTTTCGTCGAGAGAGGTGTTCGCGTCTTCGGCCCTGATCGGATCGTTATTACAAGTACCGGTGGTTGTTGTGTTCGGATTTTGTACCCCCGATGTAAGGCCGACTCCTCCTGGTGATGGTATGGAATTCAATTGGTTTTGTTGCTGCTGCTGTTGATTCAGCTGATCACCCCCACTACCGGCGGCACTGTTATTATGATTTATGACTAAGGCTGAATTATGGTGCCTAATACTATCAGCTGGATTTGTCTGTAAAGTCCTTTTTCTTAACTCAATAAATTCATTATTTATACGATCGAGATCATCTGCAAGTCTTTGTTCATTCAACCTAGATTGATTGAGTTGAAATTCCAGATCTTCAACTCGTGTCCTCAAATTCTCATTAACAACTACTAGCTGATTTTCTGGCTCTTTCTCTTCACATTGCCTAACCGTTTCCTCCAACTGCTCAATCTTTTTCCTTAGGTCCTGCTCTATCCGTAAACGATGGCTATAGTTATTACTCAATTTTTTATTCTGTTCCTTCAATGTGACTAAATTGAGCTCTTCCTCAGATGAGACAGGCATCACCCTCTGCTCTAGACGTATCCGTTTAGTAGCTTGGGCCATGTTATCTCAGCTAGATGATACAACTATCAAATCCCTATAATTAAAAATGGAGTGCCAACACAAATGTTTGTCCAATATTTTTTTGCTTTCGCTCTTTTGCTTACTATTCTACACTTCGGCCACTGTTTGTCGCACAAACACAAGCAAGCGTCCCAGCGTGTACGATTGGATATTGGGAAAAGCTTTGCATTGAGATGAGAGCCACCACCAAGTGCAAACGCTTTATCCGAAATGGTTGCAACTGCAGAGCGTACAATTTTGGGGGAAATTCTGTTCATAGTGTTAAAATCAGCTAGTGTCTGGCTAATAAAATTGGGGGAAAAATTTGTCCAGAATCTAGCGCAACTCGGAATCAGTGGAGCCTTAAAAGAGTAATGCTGGAGATGAGACAAAATATAGAAAGAACAAGTCGAACTCCTCGGACGTTGGACTAAGAGAATTTAATGGAAGTCAACACCTGTGCAGCTGATAGTCTAACCAATGGGTGGCCAGTTGAGTTCAGCTCGAATGAAAGGGCTGCCAAGCTGGAGATTTGTGTAACAGAGCTGAAATTTTATGGAGCCCCACAGATGTAGAAACATATGAGCCTGACAAGTGTGAGGCTTGATGGGGAGGGGGTAGGATGTAAGGATATACGCTCCAGCCTCATAGAATGGCCTCATACTAGAATTGCAGCTCCATTGCATTTGTAGTGCGCGCAAGAATTCGGAATGGCGTGCAGATTCTCCACAGGCTTCGAACAGAGGCGCACCAGTGGAAGAATGATTGTGGCGGACTCTGTACGAGACGGCCTATTCATGGCTGATCTTTCGTCTCTTTCGTTCCAGTCGTACCGCACAACTCCGGTAAGCAAAGAATATAGCCCATTCGAGAGATTCCCTCTGCTCATGGAAAATCCTCGTCCAAGCCCACACAAATTGTTCCGCCAGGTTATATTGAAGCCGACCATGAATACAACTGTTACAGTTATCTCTTGATCCTCTAGAGCAAATACTCCCGCTTGTCCAGGTTATATTTATACGAAACCATCAAATCGAAGGAATTTATGCTCCACACCCCTCGATATCTTGGGGCGGTTCCGATGACCTGGAGTGCCACCTTACATGGGGAATAGTTTTCAAGAACGATCCGCCGAGAATTATATCGGATCTACGAACAAAGTCCGATACCTCATAATATGTCAGGGGTGGTTTGGATTCCCGATTTTGATATTCAGTGATTATGTACCGTCTGCCATCTTTGTTTTGCAGACTCTGGAGATGTCCTTCTCCAGAGCGTTTCCTTGAGCGTTTTTTCATTTCGTGCTTGTCTTGAAATATCCAAACAAAAATACACCCTCCATAATTCTATCTTTGGAAAATGACACCAAGCACTCTCACTCGGCCGACTGCACACTGTGCTGCCCGTGCTCGTGACGCGACCAATCATCGAGATGAATTTGGGGCCCCACTCGAGGCCAAGCTCGAAGGGCTAGTGCTTGCCCAGGGTGGTTGCCCCTCAGCAAGGCTCCTTCGGCTGGGCTCCGTGGTTGTAGTTTGTCAACTCTGGTGTTCAGGATCCTGCGCTGGAGTGGCTCTGGCAGTCACTACAATTGGTGCGCAGTTTTTTGTCCTTCTAGCCACGATCAGAACAACGAGCACACTCAGTTGGCGTGGAGCTGGAGAAGCGTGGGAGTGTGGCCGGCAAGGAGGCCGAGTTGTGTCAAACAACTGTCTGGAGTTGAAATGAGCCTCAACAACCATATCGCAACAACTCCCGTCTCCTTGGCTGGTCCCTCGCCGCAGCCCTGTCGCCACTTGGAGACTTGGGCGGCTTTGGCCCCAGACCAAAGGCCCCAAATGGAAGTGGCAAATTCATGAGCCGATATCGCAAAAAACCGGCGCTCGGCGGGCGGGCCTATGAGCTGGAGAGTGTGTGGCCCTCAGGCTGGTTGGTGTGCTAACACGATTTTGCTAAGGCACAGGCGCAAACACAAACCACCCCAAAGAGCCTCACGAAGTTTGCCCGCTGGCTTGCGGGGGAGATAGAGCAGCGCGGAGAAGCCGGGGCGCCATTGTAGCTTGTTGGCATTGGCTGGAACGTGGAAGTGGAAGTGGAGCTGCATGTGGAAGTGGAAGTGGAACTGGAAGTGGAAGGGGAAGTGGTCGTTCTCCATGCGTGCCAGCCAGCCAGCCTTTTCCAGCCAGAGCACCGCCCACTGCCTCTGATGTAGTGAGCTTGGGGGGAGCTTTGGCGCGGGGAGCCCCGCGGCCCCAAAGTGGCGCTGCCATCGGAGCAACTATGGCAATGGTCGATAGGCGCAAAGATTATCCCCTCGCCTAGCTCTTTCCAGTGGGGCGCTTGTGTAAGTTTGTCTGTGTGCGAGTGTTAGTGTATGAGTCAACGGGGGCCAGAAAGAGAGAGAGAGGCAGAGTGTGGTTGGGTTTTGTATGCACAAAAGTGGCCAAGAGTGGGGCCAAGAGGAGTGTGGACTAGTGGTGGCAGTAATGAGTGAATAGAGAGCAGCTTCCGTTGGGCCCACTGCGCCTGTTTGGCTTCATTTTCCCTCTCGCCACCATCAGCTGAACCATTCCCTTTTCTCCAACATCGATCTCGACCACCTGCAGACTCTGGCGATTACTCGCAAGAGTAGGCCCGTTTTTCTTCTCGGCCTCTACCTTGCCAAAGGAGCAGGCTCTCAGGCCGCTAGAAGTACCGCCAATCCCTCAAATTGAACTCATCTAAATATATTTATCTCACTATTCTCTTAGCCCGTCTCACCTCATGCCCTTTCACACGAGTCCCAGTTTGTGGGGGAATTTTTTTCAAACAAATAATTACTATTAGTTGTTCCAAAGATTTCATTTCGCCCAAGGCCAAGTGTGGAAAGGATCTATATTTAGTTATGAATGATTGGTTTCTTTTTTCAGTCTAAGTGAAATATTTTTACATTCAAGAAGAGCACACAAGATTATTTGCCACAAGATAACTCACCTAAGCTCTCGAGAGGACCACAATTGTCAGTAAATTTGGATAAAATTAGAACAGGAAGGCGAATGGAACATCCGATTGATAGGTACATGGCTCAAGAATTTCTGGGTGATTAGCCAGGCCATCGAGGCAGTGCAATTTAACCGAGAGTTGGAAATCATGAGAAGTCAATTAGTCTCGATGTAGAATCTCTGAGATATATAGTTGAAACGGTAATTGAGCTTGGGGGGAGTCACCAGAAGTCAAGACAATCAGAAACCAAGAGGAACTGTCCAAAGAAGCATTGGCACTCATTGAATAAGAAAGAGTATCCTTCTCTCGTATTCTCCAATCTCTTGTTAAAGCACCGGCAAGCAAGTGAATTAAAGCCCACCATCACCCCAGACAATCATGAGGCCCGGTTCGAGGAGGAAGTTTATTCCCATATTTATAGGAATTTCATTATTCATCCTAATTTCATATTTGGCCTCACTGTTCCGTTCGGGCGAACCTCTGCTGGCGAGACGAGACACAGGCCCATGGAAAGGGGAATCCGATTGCTTTAAGAACATTGAGGCGCCCGAGTGCATTGAGTGGAACCAGAAACACGCGGCCGACTTGCGCAGTTTGAGGAGCGACCAAATCTCTAGTGATGATCTGATTTGGTGGCGCCAGTACCTCAAACTAGAGAGTACTCCGAAGGAGGAAAACAAGGGTGAGTATAGTGATAGACTTTGTGGTTCATGAATCGATATTTTTAAATAGTTGATTCGGGCAATATGATTCTAGCTATATGAAATACTAACTTGACGATTAATGCTTTTTCACAATGGCTGCTAGATAATGCTGCTGAAAGGTCGCCCAATGAACTCGCTGGCGGCAGTCTCCGAGGTAGACTATTTCGGCCGGTTCGAGCTGCTCGCCAGAGGCCCAGCATCGAGCTGGCCAAACGGCCAAGAGGCCGTTTCACTAGCACAACCAGCACCATTGCCAGCACTCAGACAGTAGCCACAACGAGTGTCCAGACGAGCACTGAAAGGGGTGCGCCCGATCAACAGGCCACCACCAGCCCATCGGACGAAGAGGAGGCCGAAGAAGAGAGGGAGGCCTCGGACGATTACGAGCCAATCAATGAGGATAAGAAAGTGACAACAACAACTAGCACCACCACTACTCCCAAGCCCGCGAAAATGAACACCACTCCTGCTGGAATGGGGCGCAAGAAGACGGGCAACAAAAAGGGCAAGTCGACGAAGACTAGCACCACGACAACCACAACAACAACAACCTCAACGACAAGCACGCCAGAGCCCGAGTCTGAAGAGGAGGAGGAGGAGGGGCAGGGCGAGCCGGAGGCAGAGCCAGAGGCTGAGCCAGAGGAGGAGGAGTCGGCCTCGAAGGGAGATAAGTCGTCGGGTTCAAATGGGTAAGTTCCTGGAAGGGTTGTCGAGCAGTGTGAGGTGGCCCCGGGTGTGAAAATGCACGCACGGATGGGCTCTCGACTAACGTAAAATTATCCATTTCCTTGATTCATTATTCACCGACAGACGAAACACGGAACGGGCACGAGGCCGAGGAAAGAGTATGGCTGCAAAGGTGGAGGGGGAGCCCAAGTTAGAGAGCGGCAAGGAGTCGATTGAGAAAGCGGTCTCAAAGGGTGGACCTGGCGAGAATAACAATGAATCCGAACACCACCATCACATGCATCACTTGAGAAGGAAACCCTTGTTCAGGTTGCCAATATTGAGGGAAAAGAATCACTCCGTCTGTATACCCGAGGCGTTCCTAGAGTTTCCGGCCGATTTGATTGGCGACAAATGGAGATCAAGGGGTTTTGTTTTGGTGCACATTCTCGTTGTCTGCTACATGTTCTACTCCTTGGCTGTGGTTTGCGAACGCTACTTCATGCCCTCATTGGAAGAGTTTGCCCAACGGCTTAATCTAAGCGAAGACGTCGCGGGAGCCACACTCATGAGCGCCGGAAGTTCCGCTCCCGAATTATTCACCGCCCTTCTGGGAGTGTTCGTGGCCAAGGGAGACGTAGGCACAGGTGCAATTGTGGGCTCGGCGGTGTTCAACATTTTGTTTGTTATCGGTATCTGTGCATTTGTGAGCACCACCACAGCCCAACTCCAATGGTGGCCAGTGTTACGCGATTCTGTTTATTACACATTCACAGTATTAGTTTTGATTTTGGTAAGTTGATTGAGCTAAGCTGAGAAGAGTTAATTTGTAGCTCAGAAGCGAGTAGATTGGGTGAGCGACCCAACCGATTGGAATGGGATCAGTTGTTAACTCTCTGCCCAAATTTCTTCCATTTTTGCTATAATAATACCTGCAATCAATATCCCTCCGCCTTCCATCAACACAGATAATATACGACGAACGGATTACTGCTTTGGAATCCTTCACAATGATTGCTCTATATGGAGTTTATATCGTGATCATGGCAAATAATGAGAAGCTTAAGGAGACTTGTAGTAGATTCTTGGCTTCGAGTTCATTGGCCGCCTATCTGTTGGGAAACTCCGTGATCAGCTCCCTCAATGGAATGTCAGATGATGTCTTCGGCAGCTCAAGCGATGGAGCTGGCCTAGTTCAGGGCCAACGGAAGGGCAAACAAACGATGGAAATGCATCGCCGAGAAGGCGCCATAGAGAAACAGACTCAGATAGAGGACGACTCCATGTACTTAGCCGCTCTGTTAGTGATAATGAAACACAAGAGATTATTCAGAAGCACCATAAGGTTTCAGTCGGCCGCTCGTTATGTCATTATCAAAATGCAACACAGGGCCCAACAGAAGAGATCCCAAATGGAACAGACTAACGAAATGGACTATTTCGAGGCACATCCGGTGGCTCGAGGCCACGAATCCGGTGCCTCGAAGAGCAGCCAAAGGGCCAAGAGGGAGGCCTATGCTCACGGTGGTTCGTTATCGAAGAACAAATTCAGCATTGTATCTCGAGAGAACTACGAGTTTTGGAATGCACCGCCGGCCGAGGACGAGAGTGAGTATCGGACTGGCCAAAGCAATAGCTTGCCAGAAGAGCACAACAAACTTTAGCGGTAAAATCAATTTGAAGTAATGGCCATCTACTAACAAATTCAACACCATTCCACCGCCCCCTTTCAATCTCCTTGTCAACATTTGACTCACAGACTACTATCTGTGGTTAGCCAGGATACCAGTCAACTATGTGCTCCATTACACCATTCCAGACTGCACTCTGTATCCTGACAGGTATATGTACACATTTTTTGTATCCATCCTTTGGACAGCGGTGTTTTCCTATATAATGGTCTGGATGGTCACCCTGATTGGCTACACGTTTGGCATTCCAGATTCTGTGATGGGAGTCACCTTTCTTGCCGCTGGAACCTCAGTCCCGGACTGCTACTCATCAATCCATGCGGCCAGAAATGTGAGTATATCTCCACTTGCCGGAGCCCAAGACCGGCACCTAGTTATCTTTGACGTGAAACGTCTATTTACTGCTAGAAAATGACAGAGACCAGAGAACGCACACTAACCCTTCCTCTCTGACCTTCAATTGTATCACAATCCATAGGGTATGGCCGATATGGCTGTTAGTAATTCCATTGGAAGTAATGTTTTCGACATCTTGATTGGTCTGGCTGTTCCTTGGTTCATTCAGTCGGCCATTTATCCGGGAGTTGTGGCCACAATCAACAGTCGTGGAATAATCTATTCGGTTATACTGCTATTTTTGTCCCTTATTGTTACTATATATTTAATGAATAAGTACGATTGGAATCTCCAACCTCGTTTGGGTCTCGCCTTACTCATAGCCTATGGATTATTCATAATCCTCACTTGCATGCTCGAGTTTGATCTATTTGGCCACGTCAATCCTCCGCCATGCCAAGTGCCAGCAAATCATTGAAGACAATCTTAGCCACTCGATAAAACATGCACACCAACTCCATAGTAAAGAATGCACTATGTCAATTTGGCCGTTGTTGAATTTTTGCACCCATTTGAGAACCCGGATCGTTAAGCCAATATACAAGCATCAATTCATCGTCGGTGACTGGAAATCCCGTTTACATCAATGCAACTATTTTGTTTTCTCCAACCAATTTGTTACGTCAGTTCAGTTAACTTGGAAAAAATAAATCAACCCAAGCTTCCCTTTGTTGAGGGTCATCTTAACTGATTTCAGTTCGTTTCCGCAGTTGCTTCGACGAGACACAAATCTCAATGTTACCAATTGTGGAATCTCTAGATCTGCTCATCTTCTATCTCCAAAATTCTTCATAAGACAAGTTGAGGTTCTGATGAGGGAATGCGAATCGCACTTCCATGACTCACAGGCCCCGGATTGATAGTCGAGTACCCGGATGTCAGAGCGTGAGTGGCGCATTTGATAAATTTAGGACAGTCTATACATGCTAGAATAAGTATCAGTACCCGATGGCAGTGGGACGGAGTTGAGCTGCGGATTGTACGATCCAAGGATTAGCTCCTAGCCGAGCCGAGTGGGGGTCGTGCAATGCATTGGGTCAGCCGGACGAGGCAGTATTCTATACACTCCGTAGATTTTTATGTGACCTCCCCAAACGACTGAAGATGTGATGAACCTAACTTACGGAGGAAAACATCAATCTGGATAAGTCTAGTCTGCAACGTTTGAAGGTCTTATGGAGACATTTCTGCGTCAAGTGTAGTGGAGGTAAGTGCAACGGAAGTGAGGCGCCGTGCCTGCCAACTGTTGGATATTTGCCGGATGGTAGACATCGTGCATCATTCGAGCGGATGGAAATGTGGGAAATCAGTTTCCACAAACTTCTGGAGAGAAATCCATCACAAAGTTATTAACGATTGATCGTTCGGGGTCTGAATCGTCTCATCATTGCGAAAACAGGTTAGTTGACGGATAGTCCTGCTCACTTGTCTGCCAACAGACTGATTTAGACCAACCGGTTATTGAGTTGAAGCCACAAAGGCTTGATGCTCTGTGACTGGCCCTCCAGATTAGAAACTCGAGATTGATATCAAGATATAGCCAAGATAAATTGCTCTCTCGAATGAAAATGCTTGTGCGCGTGTAATACCCATTGGCCCGCTTCAAATATCCCGCCAAGTGGCGGGCGTGGACGAGCGTCGGCGACGGGAGTCGCCAGTATTAACCCGACTATCATTGAGAGCACATATATCCAACTTGTATA
>Ga0058701_10000207_pt1 | contig 48793 bp, 41 predicted proteins | sample AgamicOrMae_FD_97039 | JGI IMG/M metagenome (GOLD analysis project Ga0058701, IMG submission 97039) | Agave microbial communities from Guanajuato, Mexico - Or.Ma.e | ecosystem: Host-associated > Plants > Phyllosphere > Phylloplane/Leaf | place: Guanajuato, Mexico | collected 2012-06-04
GAATATATTTATATGTGTATGAATGAAGACAATTGTATAATAAATAGAGGTCTAGAAAAAACAATAACTTATTGAACGGTTTGAATGCGCATCGTATTTGTCGAGCCTGGTCCACGTCTCCAGCCAGTGATAACAATAACATGGTCTCCCTGTTTCAGAAGTCCCTTGCTCAATCCAAGCGCTATGCCCGCATTCACCCTGGCATCGACGTCCTGAGACCAATCATCGAGTTTCTGTTGGGTATACAATAGGGGCATTATTCCACGCCATAGATGTCCCTGTCTTGTGGTTTGAGAATTACGTGATATAGATATAATGGGACAACGTGGTTTGTATTTGGATAGTTGTTGTGCCGTTTGTCCAGTTGTGGTGAGAGCAATTATAGCCATAGCTGGTAGCTTCATAGCTGCACTTACAGCAGCAATTGCAACTGCTGTAGATGGTTGACAAGGCGATTCAGTCATAAGACTGAGCTCGGTGAAAAGACTAGTTGTATACATTGCTGCTTCGGCCTCTAGGGCTACCTTGTGCATCATCCTAACCGCTTCGATAGGATACTCGCCCTTGGCAGTTTCTCCTGATAGCATAACACAGTCTGCACCATCAAGAACTGCATTGGCAACATCGGAACTCTCTGCCCGGGTTGGTCTAGGCTTGCTAACCATCGATTCGAGCATCTGTGTGGCACAAATAACCGGCTTTCCAGCCATATTGCATTTACTAATAATCATCTTTTGAGCGAGGAATACTTTTTCCGGCGGAATCTCGATACCAAGATCGCCGCGAGCCACCATAATTCCGTCCGATTCAGCGATGATTTCGTCGATTCTTTTAACTCCCTCATGGTTTTCAATCTTAGATATGATGAGGATATTCTTTCCCTTGTCTCCAAGGAGTTGCCTAATCTCTCTTACAGCTTCAGCACTGCGTATGAATGAAGCAAATATCATATCTACCTGCTGCTCAATACCAAACAATAAATCCTTTTTGTCTTTTTCCGATAAGGCAGGCAGATCAACAGCTACTCCGGGCAAGTTGACACCCTTGCGTGAGCCTAACTTTCCACCATTCTCGATTGTGCATTGAATAGTTCCCGAGTCAGTCTGAATATTTTGAACTAATAACGAAATCAAACCATCATCAACATAAATTCTATCTCCTGGCTTAACTACTTTGGTTATATTGGCATAATCAACGAAGAGATTCTCTGCGGAGCATTTCTCTGAAAACTCTTGCTTTGTTGTAACATTGATTTGTTTCCCTTTGCTTAGATTGATCTCTCCAGTCGCACCTCCGTCGGCCAAGAGGCCAGTTCTTATCTCTGGCCCCTTAGTATCTAATGCGATACCAACTGGGCACATGGAAATGTTCTGTTGTTCGCTATACCTTTTCACAGCTTGCCTAACGGCCGCTATAGTGCCCGCATGATACTCATGCGAACCATGACTAAAATTCAATCTGGCTATGTTCATGCCACTCTTGATCATCTCTATCAATGTTTCGATCTCTTTTGAGGCCGGACCAATGGTGCAAATGATTCCGGTAAGTCGAGATGAGGCAACAGAGGCGCCAATTCTCAAATTGCTCATATGAGCAAGGTTTGATTGTGCCATTATGTTGTTAAAAATATTTGATGTCGATAGTCTATTATTATTTGAACAATCTTTGATACCACCATACGAGCCTTGGCTAGATTTGTTAGCCAATGATTCTGTGGGTGAAATGGTTTGCTGCATTCCCTGCATTGTGTGTGCCCCTTTAAACCCCTGATACTGCAGCTTGGCAGACCCCTTAGATACCGACCCCTTAGATGCCAATGGGAACGCACCAAGAGTAGTCCTTATTGCTAGGGGTGTGTGTTTTTTGCCCGATTTTCCTGACTCAGAGGCGAGATCCTGTCCTGAGCGGTAGGATATACTTGATGCACTAGAGGATGAGCTCTGGGGGATAACGCTACCCTTTCGTTCAAAGTCGTCTATTATATTTTTCAACACTGTCTTACTGGGCACTATTTCACCCTTGTAGGTCTCTCTCCATTTGTTTTGCACTGCAGGTATACTACGTTTCGATTCGTAATATGCGGCCACAATGAATACACGTCTCTTGAGACCTATGTGACCGTAGTTCGTCTGTGGCTGCGCCGAATCTGTGACTCTTTTCTCACTCGACGAGACCATTCTGTTGTTGTTGTTTCGCTAGATGGACTTGCGCTGTTGCACAGAGATTGCCAAGACTGTCTGGCTAGCCAAATGGGATGAAGAGCGTGAAAGGAGGGGGCAAATGTTCAAGGGAGGCGCATAGCGCAATGGGACGCGGCCAGAGAGTACGCGAAGCACGACTTATCAAGTCGTCCTAAGGGGTGCCCCGCAGTGCTAGAACGCGAGTCCGCCATAGTGTTGGCATGGAGCAAACGGGCCGCAAGGGGTTTCACGAACCGAGAGCGCCTAGCAGACGATGCGAGCTTGAGAGGCGCGCGCATGCATGCAATGCAGTCTGGGCCCGAGATGCTGTTGTGGCATCGCAAGCAAACGAGACTTGGCGAAAAAACTTCTCGTATTGCTCTTGTTGTGTTTGCCTCTAGCTTAAGTGTTTGGTGTCTCTCTGTCAAGACTCACTCCAAGGCAGAAGACGTTCTACTGTTTTCAAGATCAAAACACTCCGAGACGACATGCGAAAAGAGAGACAGTCTTACACCACTCGTTGTGAGAGATTGGGATGAAAAAACTTGAGCTAGAGCACGCCCTAGTATCAAGACAAACAAATCGTTCGGCGCCAGCCCATCCTAAGAGCGAATCGATCAACTGTAAACAACGAAATGACTTATATCAGTTCAATGGAGATTTACTTCTCTAAAGGTGCAATTCCTCAGCTAGTGAAAGTTCTACTCTCCCCTCAGCGCCATTTGATCGAATGATACCTGAGTCATCCTAGCAAAGGTCTCCCTGCAGCTGAACTTGTGCCCTCCCAGCTAGATCATCACAGTTGATTATCGCTAATTACTCCTCCAACCTCTTTGGCACCTTTGTGTGTTCCGAGTCGCTTGGATGCCAACCGCCGAAGGTCGTCTGTGGCCATGAACTGAATCCTATGAAATCCTATGCCTCTTCCTCTAGTATGGACGCGGAATGTAGAACACCTGTTCGTAGTTCATGTCAAAGCCGGCTCCACGTGAGTGGCCCCGATTGGACACGTAAACAACAAGTGGACTGCCCGAGATGATCTTGGGGCCGCGGCCTCGGTTGAATCTGTTGCCGCACATTTCCGCTATCGAGTCGCCGCTGGGCGGGAAGGTGATCACATCATTGGCGCCACAAAATCTCGGCTCACAGTGAGGCATCTCTGGCAGATACATCATCGGAAATAAGGCCTCGTGATGCTGAAAGTATTTCTCTTTATCCTTTTTGTCCTTCTTATCCTCCTTCTTTCCGAACCACCACCAGCTCTTCTCATCCTTGATGCCCTCCTTATCTTTGTGGTTCTTCTCATGCTTGTACTCCAGCTTCTCGTAGTTCTTTCCAAACTTATCTATCTCCTTGTGATAGTATTGGCCTCCACCATAGCCTCCGTATTGACCGTAGGCGCCCGGTCCATAACTAGGCCCGTAGCCATGCCCGTATCCCTGTCCATAGCCTTCGTATGAGGGTGGGGGCCGAGAGTAACCGTAGCCGGGGACTGGTGGCCCATAGCCACCGTGATAACCAGATTCGTGATCCTTCTTGTCCGATTTCCAGCCAAATTTCGACTCATATCTGTCATCCTTCTTCTCAGTCTTCCACCAAACCTTTTCATCCTTCCACCAGGGTTTATCCTCCCTCCATGTCTTATCGTCCTTCTTTTCGCTCTTCCACAACCACTTTGTATCGAACCATTCCTTTTTGTCCTCCTTTTTATCATCTTTATACTCCCACTTGTCCCTTGGAGGATAATAGGCTCCCGGTGGACCTTGGGGGTACTCCCTGTCGTAGCCCCCAGGAGGTCCATAGTGTTGATATGGGACATATGGTTGCTGGTAGCCGACCGGCGGAGGCTGGAAATGCTGTGAAGGACCTTTTCTCACCTCAAATTTGAACTCTTTCGATTCGTGATCAAAAGTGCGAGCCGCAGAAGGAGCAGCCACCTGTTGTGCCGCCTGGTTGGGTGCCCGCTTCTTGCGAGCCAGTGGTTGCGAGCCGGGCGCGTAGCTAGTCTGCCGGTCGTATTGTGTGACCACGGGTGCTTGACCGTAGCTAGGCGCTTGCTGGTTGTATTGGGTGGTAGTGGGAGCTTGTGCATAGGATGCAGACTGTTGGGCGTTGTACTGGGTGTTCTGTGAGTAGCCAGTGCCGCCATATTGTTGGCGAGGCGCTGCCACAGACACTTCATAGCGAGGCTTGGGGGGAGGCGACGCATATCCGGGGGGCGGAATCACCAGATGATGTGGGTGAGGTCCTTCCAAGCCTGTGCCGTTGTAGCCAACAATTCCTAGCCGATGATGATTGAAGGACTCGGGATGCTTTCTCACACGACAAAATGGTCCGTTCATGCCGAAGAAATTGGAGGTAAACCTGATTCCAGAATAACCGTTATCTATGCGGAAACAGATCGCATAGTAGAGATTCTTCAAGTTCCGGCCCATATTGAAACTCCTGAAATGTCCCACAGTGTCGGTATAGTATTGTAAACAGCCAGGTGGTGCAAGCAAGAAGTTTTTATCATCCATCTGCACGATTCTTATTGACCACCGTCTAGGATAACCACCGCCTGAAGTGGCCACCGACAGCACCAGAGGCTCTTTTATTTGCGACACATCCAGATACATGTGTTGGCCGGTGTTTTGGCCACAGATTCGCAAAAGAGAGTACGGAGATGGCCTGTTTGAAGCGAGTTTAACCTCAAACACATCAGTGATACACTCGCCCTCGTGGTTTGGTGGGGCCAATTCGAAGTCTTCAAACTCAATCATCACCTGCAGTATCTTGTCGTGTTTCTTCTTTATCTCAACCTCACACAGACGAGCCTCCCAAGATGGCTCGGGGAAGTCTGGATTGGCGAAGAAAGTATTGTTCTCCAAACTTTTATCACCACACGTCAGCGCCATCACACAACACACGCCCAGACCTCCCATGCAACTTCCGTCCGCCTCACCCTTAGACTTCTTGCACTCTACATCATTCTTGCAGGTTCCGTACTTGCCGTTCGAGGCGCCCACACAGTTAACCCAACCATCACCGAAGGTGCGAGCGGTTGAAAGGGCACTAACGTTACCTCCTGGCATAATTTGTTGAGGCGACTGTGGTTGCAGTTGTTGTTGTTGTTGCTGCTGCTGTTGCTGTTGTTGTTGCTGCTGCTGTTGCTGCTGGATTGTTGGATTAACTTGCTGATTTTTCTCAATGATTTTGGGTAAATCTTCGCTTCGAACATTGTTGGGTGGTGCTTGTTGTTGCTGTTGTTGTTGTTGTTGCTGAGGCTGTTGGAGTTGCTGCATGTTCTTCTCAATTTGTTGGGGTATGTTGGTGATCGGATTGATGACGGTGTTGACATTCGTCATTATATCATCGAACAAGCCGCGAGCAGTGCTAGGTGCTGGCTGCTTCTGTTGCTGCTGTTGTTGTTCTTCATTCTGCTGCTGCTTACCCTCCTCATTGGCGGCTCCAGTTACAGGTTGACCGAATTCTTGCTGATCGCCATGATTCTGTTGCTGCTGCTGTTGCTGTTGTTGTTGCTGTTGTTGCTGTTGTTGTTGCTGCTGCTGTTGCCCTTCTAGTTGGTCATTCAGAGGAGCATTGACTGGTTGCGAAAGTTGAGGCTGCTGTTGGTCACCAGTTGATAGGACTTGTTGCGGGGTCGCACTCAGGTCGCGACTGGCCGTCGCTGGACGACCATACATCTGTTGTTGCGGGTTCACCTCAGCTCCCTCTTGGCGCTTCCTGTTTCGGACAATCTCCTCCTCTCCCAGAGCCACCACTAGGGCTCGCTCGGTGGCAGGATCCATCGTCGAGATCCTTGAGGTGGTGTCACTATCTTGCTGGACGACATGAGGAGTTTGAATCGCCTTTAATCCAGGCGAATCGGCGCTAATTGTCTCGAAAGTTGCGTATGGAGCAGTCGGTAGATTTTCATCGCTTGCCGCATCTTGGGCCTCAGTGCCGCTAGATTGCTTTCGAACTGATTCGCCTTCATTACAGTTTGGTTGCGATCTCATGGGACTCACACATAGACAGCCCAACAGGAGGGCAACGATGAGAACCCCATGTCTAGACAGTGGAGATCTCATGGCTCTAGACCAATACTGAGGCCAATTCAGGTGAAATTAACAAAGATCAACCTCTGACCTCTAAAACAAATACAGTCTCTCTCAAAAATTCAATTCACTTCCGCTTAGTGGTCGATAGAATCAATAGCACACGGGCCCCATTCGATACTGTGCGAGGCTCCTGTCTTGTTGTTTTACAATTCAGTTGGGGCACAACAAGAGTCTACTGGAAGCAGGGGAAGCATGCTATCGATCGCTATCCAATGCGGCTCGTGAGTTGGTGGGGGAGGATACACAATGTTGCACTATAGTGCCGGCAGTGAGGATGTTTCTCCAAACTTCCAAATACTGTCGAGACTAAATCATTATTGGCGCGAGTGGATAACCCCAGAGTTGTGATAGTTTCTGAGCCCAATGTCATAGAGAGACTTTAGTCGATTTATTTCACAAGCATCACTCGCAACTATGAGGCCCAGCCATCGATTGAGCCTCTTTCAACAACGACAAAAACACCAGCACTTTGATCTTATTCCAGTGCCTGTGAATTTGTGAGTCAGCAACAAAGAGGCCAGACGCTAAACAAATTCGGAACCTTCCTTGACTCAATTTATCAGTGCCTCTTTCATAGTATCCGTCCTAAAGCAACAGACACATTGACGAATTCTTAAAAGGGAGAGAGATAGCTTCAACAGATATGGCTTAAATCCTAGAATTGGATGTACTACGCGTGCGCCGGCGAAAACGAACATCGAGATACTGTAGAGTGTCAACGCGGAATCTGCTAATGTCAGCTAAATCATCCCGGGCGTAGAAGTAATAATAGTGATATTTGACTATCTGCACAGCGAAACTTGTCCATGATTATCTAAATGCGCTATTGGATCCATCTGACTTAGAAGGAAAAGTCTATTGAGTCATGAATAGCTTTTCTTATAAGTGCATGATCTTCCATTATTTCTTGGTCGCGTAGCATGTAGATAATATAAGGCCCGCTGATAGAAACTGGCTTCCTTCGGCGATCTGGTAAAAATAAGTGGTCACGTGTTAGACCGAAATGTTCCACAGGTGTCTCGGTGTATTCCAGAGCATTTCTATCTTCATCCAGGTGTCTGAGTTTCTCCTCAATGTCCATCCTGATATTATCTATTATTGCCCTCTTTTCAGAATCAAAATTCTGTTTAGCTGCCAGCTGCTCAGCCTCATACTGACATCTAATATTGTTTAATCTAAAATCTTTTAGTATACCAGCGACTTCTGTTCGTATTCTCATTTGATCTTGCAGGTCTTCGAGAGGTTGCAGATACTCTGGTGCTTTTCCTGCCTTGACCTCCTCCAACTTACTTATGACGCGCTCCCGTCTTGCTTGGTATAATTGTTCTCTAAGGTTTTCAAACTGTCTTTGGAGCTCATTCATGTCATTCATGATTAGCTCCTTTCTTCTTTCACTTTCTTCCTCATCGATTTCAGATGAGGAAGAAGACGATGCATGCTCGTCATTGTCACTGGTTTGATCTTTGTTGTTTGAAGCGACGGATTCCGCTTTCTCGCTAGTATTTGTCATCTTAACATTCTCCGGGTCACTTCTGGAATAATTAAGCCAAAGAGGGTTCGGGCTAACTTGACAATCCTTCTAAGGGGGTCCGATAATGGAGTATCATACCGGTGAGGAGAGCGGGTCTTCACATGGGAAAGAATTATTTATCGATAATGCAACTTAAGCAGCTGTTCCAAGGATGGCCGCGCGCAAACTCGCACCTTTCTCGCCTCTCTTGTTTCTCATGCGGGCCGGTTCTGTCAGCAGAACACGTTGCTCGTGTTTGGAACGCACGAGCATCAGGTTTCGTTGGTCTTGATGCTTCATCAGGGACTCTCTCACCTTTTATTACATAAACAGTCAACAATTGCTTTAAGTAGTCCTTTGAATTTACCTCTGTTTGACCAATATAACTATTTCAACAGTCCAGCGTATAATAAACCCATACGATGAGCGCTGTCACTGTTTCCTTCGACGGCCAAGCCATGAGGTTGGACACTAGGCAAGACGCCGAGGTTATCTGTCAGAAACTTAAAGGCGTCGAAGTGAGGAGCCTCATTTTACAAGGCAATACCTTCGGCATTGACGCTGCTCAAAGAATAGGCGAAGAGCTAAGACAACAGAAATTTCTGCGAGAAGCACATTTCAAAGATATCTTCACGAGTAGAGGAAAAACCGAGGTACCCATAGCTCTCGAGCATTTGCTCAATGGTATTAGCCAGAGCGGCACTGAGCTTAAATTATTAGACCTATCAGATAATGCTATCGGACCAATTGGTGCACCATCCGTTGACAAATTTCTCAGAACAAAGGCTGCAAGCAAGATTGAAAAACTCTACCTAAACAACTGTGGCATGGGTCCAGAAGGTGGTTCGTCAATATCTGTCCCTGTTTCAGAACTCAGACTCAAAGAGTTTATTTGGGGACGAAACAGGCTTGAGAACAAGGGTGCCAGATTTATGTTCGCAGCATTGAGCTGTATGAAGTCTTTGGAAGTGGTTAAAATGCCTCAGAATGGAATGAATGTCCCTGGAATCACTAGCATCGTCCAAGCACTTATGTATAACATTTCAACTATAAGAGAGATTGACTTCAGCGACAACACGATAAAAACCAAAGGCGCAGAAGCGCTAGAGAAAGTCATACTTGGAGCTAATAATCTCGAGGTCCTCAAATTGGACGACTGTCTGTTGAAGAATGAAGGTTTCAGCGTCATATGTGATGCCATCTCCAAATCAAAAGCCCCAGAAACACTGAAGTTCGCAAGTTTCGAGGGGAACGAGCTGCAAGGCGACAAGATTGTTGATCTCATCTCTATAACTTTCAAGGATTGCCGACAAGGATTCCGGCTGAGTTTGCTTGACAACGAATTCAGTAGAGCTGAGCTTGAAAGACTGAACACCTTGAGCAGTGAGATGGAGGATAATTTCACTATTGATGTTGACGACCCCAACGATCTAGATTATCAGGATGAAGAGGATGACGACGACGAGGACAATAGTGAAGATGAAAGTCAAGATGACGAGGAGGGCTGTCAAGACGATGATGGAGATTGCCAGGAAAATGATGACAGTTGCCTTTCATTTGCCCGTCTCAGTGTGGCCAACTAGGAGGGGTACTTAGTGAGAAAACGAACGGGTTGAATGATCGAACTCCCCGCCCTGATACTTCAGCCTCTTCCATTAAATAGATTCCACTGATGGGCACCCTCAGGTGGCCATCCAACTCACAAACCAATGTTTTGATTCTACTAGCTGGCTACCACCACCGGCCCTGCCTGGTGGAGACAGTCCCACTTCTGAGCCCTCCGACTCTAGTTCCCTCTTTTCCGCGGAAGACAACTGGCATTGGGCGGCTGTCCGGGCGGCACACTCGAGCCAGCGAGAGAGGCCTGCCAGTCTGTTCCGAGAGGCGACTATGAGCCGGCGCCCCCAGTCGCTTGCTCATGTGTTGCGCGAAGGGGGAGCAGAAAGCACCCAAAATTGCAGAGAAAAATCCAGAGAGATGGGGGAAGGTATCCCGTACGGTTTTCAAGCCAAAATGGACATGAGCTCCGAGAGGGGGTGTTCAAATTAGGACTGGAAAGGGTACGGGGAAAGGGGAAAAGCACAGAAATTTGGTCAGTTTACGATTTTAATAAGAGAAAGGAATTCCAAAGGAAATCTTGGTTTAGCGCCCGATTTCAATGCGCGAGGGCAATTTCTCACGTGTTTGCTGCACTGTATGGATCGCTATCACACGTAGAGTTGTTAACTGCCGACTGCCGGCTGCCAGTCCGAACTGGCAGTTCGACTGAACTGTCGCCTCACAGTTCGGCAGTTCGGACTGCGCAGTTCAACTCGAATTGCCGGTCGGGATTACAGTTCGAGATTTTTGGTTGCTCCCAATCGCACGTGCCGTGTGCTACGGGTGGGCGTTACTCTGTAGCCCGCTTACTCCCGCTCTGAAGAACCACGTGATCTGCGGAGTTGACCCGAAGTGACAATGTGGGCGGGATTTTTGCCCGCCTACCCGAGACGAATTCCAGCGCTGCGGACAGTTTCTGGCCGACAATGCGACTGGCAGTCGGAAACTGTCCAAACTGAGCTGTCGCAGTTCGCTTTTTGAACTGAACTGCGATTTGCCGACTGGCAGAGCCGGCAGTCGCAGTCGAATTGCATGAACGCAGTTGCAGTTCAGTTAACAACTTCAATCTCACGTGTTGCTCCCGTAGCTGTGAAGATCCCCCCTTCGCCCCTCGTGGTCGTCTGAAGCACCTTAGAGAAACCAGTTTAATATAGATTAATATAGAAGCATTGTTTTGAGAGTTCAGAGGTCTGCTCCGTCTATTCATATCGGAGCTTGCAACCTCGGTTCTTGAATGTGAGCTTTCAATGCATTCAGGATGCCTCCAGCCGCAAAATCTAAAAACACCAAAAAGAGACGAGGCTCCCCGAGCAAGAGGGCCGAGTCACCCGAACAAAATTACGAGGTTGAACAGGTATTGAACAAGAAGGTTCACAAAGATCAGACTTATTACCAGTTGAAATGGGCTGGTTGCGAGGAGCCCACTTGGGAACCGGAGAGCCTCTGCAATTGTGATGAGTTGATCAAGGATTATGAGAAGAGAATCAAATTAATGCCAGCCGATGAAGACGAAGACGAATGGGAGGTGGAGAAGATCTTGGACAAACGGATGCTACCAGATAGTAAGGTAGAATATCTTGTAAAGTGGAAAAACTGGGACGGTGACAACCAATGGATAAACGAAGAAGATTGCCTGTGTATAAACTTGATAGCTGCATACGAGAATCCAAAATTAAGAAGATTGTGGAATTTTCGGGCCTCAAACCCAAACCTGTGGCTAGATCAGGAAGAGATATTGGGATATATTAAGAATTTGATCTCGAAGAAGAAGTGTAAAGCTAACGTTCTCAATTTTGAAAAGGATTTCCCAGAGGATGAGCAGGCATTTGATTTAGAGGACGGTATAAACATCGGCCCCCTATGCTACAAAGATCATTGGTACTTGGTGATAATACTTATGAATCACATCTGCGTCAGTAGTCGTCTATTGGTGGGGGATCCCATGAATACTCTTTTGGGAGTATCGGATAATAGAACGCATCCAGTTTTCAAGAGACTCACAAGGGTATATCCTCGCATACCACTGAAACCTGTTACGATGACTCCTATGGACAGATCCGACATGTCTAGTTACTATTTACTCGCTGCCGTCGAAAGAGCTCTGTTCGTATACAACCGTAAAGCAACTTTCATTGCAGAGAAGTTATTCTTTGATTTCTCGAAACCCGAGCTCATACGGGCCAAATTGAGACCAGATTCAAATGACGAATTCAGTATTGCATTACCAGTCAGTAGTGCATACCTGACCGGACCAAGGTGCGAATTCTGCGGCGATCTATTCGAAACAGACATGCTTGTCGAGAAGCACATCAAAAAGGAGCATTTCCGCTAGTGTCTGGATGCAAGATGCCATGACGATAGATTTGTTAATCTTAACGACTCGTTCACTTCAAAGACGATTTCACATGAAAAAAAAAATGATTGTTACTTTAAGCGAAATCTTAATAAATGAAAAGTGGTACAACTTATCTGTTGAGACTATCCCAGAAAGACTTATTTTGTCCACTTTGATCCTAGGAATAACATATTGCCGCGAGATCCTCTGAGCCTATCTCACAAGGAGACCACATTCCACATGACACGCCTTTCACAGTCTTAGGTACCTCATCGTGTAGAACTCACCGAGTTCTCTCTGGATGGCCCACTCACAGATCCACGTTTTCTAAAATAACGCGAGAGGGTCTGATATATATATTCGTGTTCAGCAGAGTGAGCTGAGTTCATACATGTATAAAAGAAGTAAAAACTCGCGTCATGTATAAGAGACTCTCCTTGTCAGCATGAGTGAGATCCAATTCATTCGAATCCATTTCATTTTTTGATCCCTGTAGGAAAATGGAACATCAGTAGCTCCTTTGGAGAGTCACCATTCATGTTTGATCTGCGACTGATAACTTGGTCCCAAAATGCGAGCTTTGGGTGCAACGCGCCACCTACCACTCTTGATGTCTCAGAGTCTCTCGCCTACATACGCTCTCAAACTCCACCCTATAGCATCCTATACCCTAGCCATGCTGATGCATGGAAACATGTAGCAACGAGCTCTCGGAGGCCGCTGGAGGAAGACAAGGCTGATTTTGGGTGATCGAACTGGCACCAGATCCTGGGGCATACAACCCCAGTGCTGGCGATTGTCATGTTTAAATGCCTGTTGCAAGTTGCAGTTGTCAAGCGAGTGAGCCGACGTCTCGAACAGTGAAATAATCATGCCATTCGAATGACAAAATGTTGCACAATGAGGGCTCAATCGATTGCTTGTCTGGTCGCAAAATGCGAGCTCTAGGGTCCGGTCAGAAAAGATACGCTTTGCTGAAGGTAGGACGATCTCAGCTTGAAATTGCCATTGGAGATATTTGAGAATGGCAGTCCGATGAAAATCGAGAATTGCAACATTTCTCAAATCAGTTTTATTGTCGGGGACCTCTTTGATACATTGGCATTCTGTTGCTCGGAAGCAGTTCGTTTCAATTATTGCCCTTGGTGGTATTCGATCAAGCACAAATTACAACTCCAGTTACCTTCAGGTGGTTCGTTAAGAGGTGGCTCCAGACAATAGGTGTGGTAACTTCTATCACAATCATCACAAAACAGTAATTGGCCCTCGTTGTCGGCTTTGTTGCAAAAGCTGCACGTCTTACAGTCCGTACACTGCCAGTCATACTTTTCAATGGACAGGCAAATGTTTTCTGAGAATCTCAAACAAGTCGGATGCCCGGAACTGCCACAACTGGTGCATGATATCAATCTTTCCGGAAGTCTTGTGCGCCTATTCCGTTCGCTTGTACCATGGCAAAAATCGCAAAAGTGATTGGGATGAGCTTTCTTGATTTCACCATGATCGCTTCTGATAGTCTCATTCTTCACTTTGGGACAAGCATCAACCTCCGCTGTATGCTTCGCATCAGGATGTAGGGCTTTGCCGTCAGAGTGGATTGTGTGTTCACTTCTGTCTGTATTTTCCATTTCCGTCACATGAGTTCCATTGCTCTCTGCACAATTATCACTATTGTTCGATAAAATATCTGTCTCTTGGGAGCCTGTCGACAAGATGTCCGTCTGATCGGACAAAGATTCCTCTTTGGAATCACATTCCGCAAGAACCTTGGACTGCACTGTCATTGAATTGCGTGGATCATCTGATTCAGGCGCTTCAGGTGGATCCTCAAGTTTAGAATTGCGTAAAACTCTTGTTTTTTTCTCTGGATTTTGACGGAATTTAGAAACTGGCCGACTTTTCTTCGAATTGGACTCACCACCTGCTCGAGTTGTGCCAACTTTTCTCCTCTGGGGATTCTTTGGCAAAGTCATGTTGTGTATGTGTATGAAATGATAACTCAATCCTGGCCTAGTTTTGTAGGATTGTTCACAGATAGTGCAGACATGAGGTCTCTTGTTCAAATTCCAGCTGTTCGCTTTCGGTTCATTGTCTGCTCCTGAATCTTTATGATCACTCACAACCTCGTTAAACTGGCCATCTGGATAACCTTCCTCCTTCTCTGACTGTCTAATATTGTCATGACTATTGTCTCTGGCTAATACGTTGCTACAGTCGCTGGTCTTGATCAAACTCTGGCCAGCGTTTCTTTTCCTGCTCATGCGACTCTGCAAACGGATAGCTTCGCGCGTCTGCCGGTCTCTCAAGATTTGAATATCTTCATCAAGGCAATTGGGCATGATTGGTTCTCCATCAATTTCGAACTGGATGCACTTTTTCTCCTTAGGATGTTTCAAGCTTTGGGTGATCAATTCGTGGCATTTGGGTTCGGAAAAATGCGATTCCAGATGATCGCATAATACGTGGTCTTCGTGCTCAGACGGGGTTCTTCTTGGACTGTCGTGGCTCTGACTTGTGGTGCTCGACAGATCCCTCGAGTCTGAATCCATATTGCTATGACTGCCGGTGGAATCGGTTCTTGGGGGACCCTGATGATGCATGTGTGAGGTGCCAGTTGAGTACTTGAACAGGTAGCCGGTGCTTAGTGCGTTTTGGGCTCCAGCACAAACTGAATCCGCCTCGTTTGAGGGGCGCTCTATGTAACGATGAAAGGGAATAGACTTTTCTATTGAATCAATGTAATTATTGGAATGACCATCCGATGAGAACGAGTCCAATCTGGATAAATAGTCGCGCCGACATTTGCGCCATCTTTGCGACGGGTAACGATAGACAGTGGAAGTTGCATCATTGTCATCCTTTCGGCTCCTCTCGCGTTCTAAATGCCATAACGAACAATCAACTTGAGCAATACCTGTATGCGAATCAATAAATGGAGACCTATGGCGTCTTGCCTCAAATAAATTCTTATTGAATGACTTAGTGTCACTTAGTAATCTTCTATAGCTTTCCGAGTTCTTCTCCATGTTGCCGGTTCAAATTCTAGGTCCAGTCGTTCATTTTCGGCCAGGAGATCAATTCCATTCATCAATGTTATGTCTATTATTGTCATCTGACTGCTAATTTCAGCACACCGGATTGTTCTATTGTCCAAGCTAACATGCATTCATATGCAAATAATATCGGAAACAAATGGCTTCATTTGTGAGCCTAATTGAAGATGAACAGTCTTTGGGAGTTGATTTGAAACTTTTAGATAAAGTCCAGCCAGTTTGTTTTCCTGAGGGCCTGTTTCTGGTCAATATTTGGCAGAAGAGGTGACTGATTTCCAATGAAAATCGATCCTTTTGGGCTCCAATATGAGCACCAAAGGCCAACAAAGCGCTAGGCGCCATTGCTGGTGGCCGCAACCGTTTGGCGTCCACCGTGGGCCTGAGACGGGGAAGTACGTGGAGCTGTGGCGAACGAGGGGGGCACACAACCGCCCCCAGTTGGCCGCTCGCACAATGCCAACCACTTTGTCCTCGAGGGGCCCAATTGCATAGGGTACTTGGAGCACAGGACGCCCGGTCACAGGAACTGGCGGTGGCGGTGACGGTGGCAAACCTAAGGGCGCATTGTATGGAGGGGCCCCAATCTGCAAGGCCACACAGCACGACGAGCTGTGCCGGCAGTTGCGGCGTGTTGGCGCCCGCTCACATAGCCATCCCAGGCGCCACGGGGAGCCCAATTGGAGTGGGACAGCCAGCCAGTTGGGCAAGCACGAAGCGCCAGCCGCGTGAGTGTGCCAATTGACTATGTGCGTGTGTGTGAGCGGCCGCAAAAGCGAGATAAGAACCTGCATCGTAATGCACTCACAGCCAAACACTGACTGACGAAGTAGGCGCCTCCAGCGCCATGGGAAAAAATAATACGAGAGGGCCCCTTGCACCTGTGCAGATCTGGCGCCTTTTCGATGCCTTTTGCCTGGCAGCGGATAAAATTGTGAGTGCAGATTTTAATTCGACTCCAAAGGATTGTCAATTTGCTTAGTTTCCTCTCTCGAAAGGATAGCATTACGCTAGCATTGCACCTGCTGCACGACCCCTGATTGAGGTGAGAATTTTATCCGTTCCACTTCCGCTCTCGGCACTAATTAGCGTTTATAATTAACGATTTTCAATGATTAAATCGTCGAAGTCATCGACTCAAAGAGGTATTCCTCTCAGTGCGAGACAAGAGCGCGTATTGTTCCATCACGTTTTCCACGATCAGCAGCAAAAGCTAATGACTCTTTGTTGTGTTCAACCACTGGATTTTCTCCCCCGAGTACAGTCTCACATGCTCATGCGTGGAACTCAACAGTAGAGGTCTGCTGGAGCTCTCTGTGGATCCATCGATGAGTTGAGGAGAAAAAACGGGGGGCCCTTGGGGGCTTACCTTCAGCATTGGAGGGACAAGAGATTGTTGCGCAATGCGCAGTGAGCAAACTCACGAGTCGCCAACTGGGACAAGGCTAAGTCGGTTTCGAGGTCACGAGGATGGAATCTGGGACATGGCTCAACACTTTTGGTACCAATCGTCGAAGAGTTGAACCCGCGCCGCAACACTTTGGGCCCTTTTTTCCACACAGTTTCCGTTCCTCCAGGAAACGGTTCCCCTTTTGGCCAAAAATGCGCCGGTTACGCAACTCGTTCACTCAATATCCCGCTCAAACTGCGCCCTTTTCTCTCGAACAGCCAAGCCGATCATTGGTCCCCAGCCTTGAGGGTGGTTGCCCGTTAGACGGATTCCTCAATAGTCGATTGGAGGCCCTTCTTTGTCGCCAGAACGATTGCCTGCCAGCCATCTGGAGACCGTCGGCGGGAGGGGGAGCCGACGCAACAGTGTGGTTGGAGAAAAGTGAGCGGCAGATGTTTTTGAACACTGCTCACTGGGTGTGCCACGATTGCGCAACTTTTGTACAGGCTCTGAACCCGTGGGACGCTTTTCTGCTTGGAGGCCATAGAAGGGCGACTTGGGAGCCCTCCTGGTAGGCGAGAGGCCATGTGGTGAACTCGCGGATCGCATCAACAAGTTCAAGCGAGAGCACGGCCAACGCACGCCGCAGATCGGCCCACACTTCTCGCCCAGGTTGCCCGCTACTGCAGGCGACACACAATGGGCTTTGCACGCGCAAACCCGCGGGGGTCATTGAACGACACTCTCCGGCACACGAGCCACCGCCTCTGGTCTGCCTCCTGCCACCGGCGCGCCAGGTGGGAGCAGCCTCAAGATAAGGAGGACACTCACAGGCCAAATTCCTTCTTCCTAGACGTAGATTCTAGTGGGCCGAGAGACCCAGGGGCTCGCTTGGGCTCGGCTCTCCCAAACTTTCCTCAAGATTTGGGCCCCGCGGGGAGACGAGCGCATTCAGGAACCTTAGTTTACTTCTCGGCTCGGATCAATGGTGACCCTGTAAGAAGGGTAGGTTTAGGAATATCCACGATTGGAGACTGAGCTGGTGGACTGGTAAGCAGCTACCAAAATCCATATGGATCCCACCAACCAGACCGGTGCTAAATTAATTAGCACGAGAGCGTCAAGTGTCGCTTTATCGCCAGCTTTATCGGTCAACTGGAGCTTAGAACATGTTAATCCGATGGACTCAAGTGCAGGAGACGATTAGGAAGCCACTAATTGAGCGAGCAGCAGAAAGGGGGGAGATAGAGCGCGTCGCAAATATACAGCCAAGAGGATGACTCATAGGGCGGAATGGAGTTTGTGCATGCACGTGATTGGGTGTTCCAAGAGCGGTTAACAAAAAGAATAGAAGCCGTTTGCGCGCGCCACTCTGCACAACAGACTGTGGTACGATCCTGTTACAACGGTCGCCCGCCACAATTGAGCGAGAACCGCTTACCGCACGTGTTGCGTCCATCCATATGGATAACGGCAGTTGATATTTACCAAAGCCAAAAGTAATGCATCTACCCACCCGTGGTAGGGCCCTACTACCTTGCCATGCATCCGGATACTAGCTATCAAGCTTTTTAGATGTACTTTTATTTATCGTCTGGTTCCTATTTTAATCACCTTTTTGTCTTTTGTCCCCAACTTTTGTTTTGTATCGCATCTAACAATCATCTTATTTCAGGAGTCCGATGGGTTCCCCAACCAGAGGTGGACCTGGACAGTACAACAAGAGCAATTTGCGACATGGCTCCTCTAGCAAGAGAGTCAGAGATTTCGATGACGAAACCTATGAGGTTGAGCAAATATTGAACAAAAAAATATACAAAGGTCAGAATTACTATCAGTTGAAATGGGCTGGTTGCGAGAAGCCAACTTGGGAACCGGAGAGCAGCTGTCACTGCGATAAGTTAATCAAGGATTATGAGAAGAGAATCAAGGTGATGTCAGCTGACGAAAACGAAGACGAATGGGAAGTGGAAAAGATATTGGACAAGAGAACTCTTCCAAATAAGAGGGTGGAGTACCTTGTGAAGTGGAAAAACTGGGATGGAGAAGACCAATGGATCGACGAAGAGGATTGTCAGTGTATAAACTTGATAGCAGCATACGAGAATCCAAAATTGAGAAAGATGTGGGATTTCCAGGGTTCAAATAAGAAACTTTGGATAGAGGGAGAACAAATCAGGAAATTCTTCAAATCTGTTCTTACTAAGAAAGCACCCAAAGTCAACTTACTCACTTTTGAAAGTGACTTCCCCCAAAGCGAACAGCCCCTCGACTTGAGGTCTGGTCTCAATATCGGTCCTCTTTCTTACAAGGATCACTGGTATCTAGTCATCATACTAGTCGATCACATCTGCCCCGGAAAACAAATATTAGTGTGTGATCCATTGAATACGATACAATCTGCTACCGAAAACAGGACTCACCCGGTCTTCAAGAGGCTTAAAAGAGTATATAAAGGCGTTCCAGTGGCAGCAGTGATAATGACCCCTATGGATAGATCCGATCTCTGCGGCTACTATGTACTAGCAGCTCTTGAAAGAGCTCTTTTCGTTTACAGCCGCAAAGCTACCTCAATCGCAAAAAAGCTATATTTCGACTTCTCCAGACCAGAACTCCTACGAATGGAACTTAGGCCCGAAACTAAAGGCGAATTTAGCGTTGCTTTGCCTGTCAGCAGTGTATTTCTAACAGGACCAAGATGTGAATTTTGCGATGATTTATTTGATAACAACGATCTAGTCGACCAGCACATCAAGAAGGAGCATTTCCAGTAATATTTAATGATGATTGATTTTTATTATTTAGAAACTAAAAGCTTTATTTGAATCTTTACGGCACCCATATAGGAATACAATCATTTGATATACACCAACTGCCAACATCTCAAAATCAATATTTCTCGCTATCTTACTTGGATCATCCACGAGAGTAGACCTGCTCGAAATTTAGTCGGCTTTATGAAGTTCTGAGAAAACTGCTCTCAATACTGGCCAGGTTTTAACTCATAACTTGAAACTATCCTTGATTGCCACTCTCGTTACCTTGTAGCTAGCTTCTGGCTGATTTTTGGCCCAGCTTTCTATGCCTCTACCTCGAGCGGTACCACTGGTTTCTAGTAGGCAGTCATTGCGTGCGATTGGTCTCAATGTTGTTGCCGCCCTCTTTGGGCACAAACTAAACTTCAAGGAATCTCTCCTTTTTTCCTTTTGTTGCATTGGTGGCCTTTTGATGAAAGGCAAGTCTCGATTGTCGACAAGATGTTGGGAGGAAATATATGAGCGGATTACAAAAGAGGCGAATTAGCTGGGTGGCATTATTGTGCACAAGGCAACAGGCGAGAGTGCCGATTTTGAAGGCAAAATCAGCGCCTTCCTCAAACGAGTATCCTTTGATCTAATTGTCACTCGGTGTAACGCCATCAGCTGCCTAAGTGGGCCTTAAGGGCCTAATTCTTGTTGACAATGGCGAGTTGTGATTGTCAAATAGTTGAACTAGAGTTGCTTGTGCGGCCCTCTCGTAGCTCCAGTTGCTCTTTGGATGGGGCTGAGAATTTGTTTAAGACTACTCGAGAGGCAAGAGATTAAGCTCGGGTGCTATTCATTCGAGAGGAAGTTCATTTTATACCCTATCTCTATGCTGCTAGTCTAAGCGCCACTTGCCGACTTGTGCTCTCCTCGAGTGAGCGTGCCTCTGATTTGCAAACTGTCACTTTCTCTCTACCCCTAAATACACTGCAAAGGCAAACACGCCAAGCTAGCAAGATCGGTAAAACTAATTGCACTTTGCACCGAGTTGTCGTTTGTGACAATTCTTCCTCCTCTTCTAACTGGTTGCTTGTGCACCAGCTGAACAAGAAGTGCGAGCCTTAGTCCTTGCCTTGCAGACAGTCAACAGATTCGGCTAATCGTCTGAAAGCTGTAAGACCGTTTCCTTACCTTCCAGCTGCTTCAAACATCACCACCGATCAGTTGCTACATTATCCAGTTTGGAACTGCGGCACTGCTCAACTGCTCTCGTTCGGTGGTGAAGAAGTGGAGTTCGAGTTGTAAAAGAGTAAAAAGGAAACACAAAGGATATATTGCGCAATTTTCTCGATGCTTTGGAAAGGCATCGAGAAGGCAAAACCAAATTGTTTCGCCTAACAGCTTAACTAAACGTCACGGCTAGTTGGCCGGACAAAATCGAGCCAGTTTTGTTCATCTCTCTCCAATTGGCTCCTGTTTCTCTGTTTCTACCGAGCTGAGAGTGTGATGAATATATTTACAATATATTGAGATGACCGAGTCTTCTCGTCACTCCGACGAAGTCAGGAAGAGCTTTCGAGAACGATGAGCAATCAGTGCTTGAATTGAGCATAGGACACCCGAGAGATGAGAGAGTTTCGGCTTTGGCTTCGAGTGGTCGACGGACACAGTCCCTTTTTTATGCCTGCTGAACCTCTGAATGGTGTGAGAAGAAGCCACTGCCGAGCTGGCGGATACAGTTACAACCAATGCGGGCTGACTACGATGAGTCAGAGTGTGGAAAATGTGTTAACAAAGTCAATACTTTGAAGTGCTCGTTTGGCCACTCCTTTCGCCTTAGGGCAGCTCGCCTGGCGCCGTTTGCTCGAAATAGCCCTTTGTGCTCGAAGGAGCTAAGGTAACTCGATCGAATTATCTGGACAAACTCGATGATGGGCCAAAAGTTTGATTGAACAGAGTAGAGCAATCTCTGTAGAGGCGCGAACAAGCCTCAAGGTTGGTCTTGTTTGTCTAGACTTTTTGAATGGAATCCAAGTGGTTCATCTCAAGAGCGCAGATCTGTCCTCTATTTCTTCCTATTTTGACACGCGACCATCCAACAAGTGGCCGCTCTAGTGGCTTTGGTAGTCTCGCTGGTGGTGGTGGTGGTATATGTTTAGAATATCCTCCTAAGCGAGCGCTTAAAATTGACCACTTAATTGCACCGTTAGTGTGCTGTGTCCAAAGAGAGAGAGAGAGAGGGAGAAAAATTGCAAGGGCAGGAGAGAAAATTTGCACAATTCCTACAGGCTTTCGCCAGACACAGTCTTGCCGAGTCTTGTTCAGCTCTCTGAGCTCGTAAAATATCCCACTCGAAGCGAGAATTGGAATTTCCGCCTACCAACTCTGGCCGGTTCCATTTGGGCGCCTCGGGCACGGCTCAGGCCTGCATGCGGGCGAGAGCAAATGGGCGGCTTATCAAAAGTGCTGTCCCCTCTGAGCGCTGTCAGCTTATAGGAGCCTCGACATGAAGAGTGAGAAAGTCGCTCTAGAGACTGTCTGTCTGTCTCTTTCCCCCGCCAGCTCGTTGTGGTGTGCGATCATTGTGGGACCATCAGCAATGATCTCATGGCATGTGAACCCTGAAACTGGAATTGCTGTGATCTATGCGCCCAAGATCGGATTAGGTGCACTGGTGGAAGGCGTTCGACTATGGTCAGGCCGGCCGGTGGGCACGTGCCAAGTGCCATTTGTGTCGATTAATTGGCCTGTTTGATATCGGGCCACAGAGGAGTCTTGTTCGCCATCGAGCAAGAGGCTCACGATCGCTGGCAATCGATTGAGATGTTGTTGCTTCTCTTGCGAGCCAGCCGGATGGTTCATCTTGCCTCGAATGCAGTGATGAGAGGACTCTCCTTCGGGCTCAGATATCCTCTTCTGTTCGGGCAAGTTCAAGTTTGGCCCGCCGCTCATCAGAAGCCATTATAGTCGAGCACGACTGCGAGCGTGATCGCCTTTCATCGCCCACAACAACAACAACAACAGCCGAGCAGAGATCTCGCCTCAGCCTCCGAGCAGTGAAAGTGAAGACAGCCCTTCGGATTGCGGACCACACACACAAGTGCACTCTCTCTCTCTCTCTTGCGGAGGCCCAACTGAGCCGAGCCTGTTTTCCATTCTCCATTCTCCATTGGCCAATTTCCAATTTCCATTTTCCATTTCCCATTCGGCGCGCCGCCATTTGGCCGACTGACTAGTTGCGGCGCCTAAACAAGTCATCAAGCCGAGCCCGCCGCAGATTGTAGGCCAACAGCGAGAAGGACAGTGAACCGGCCAGAGACGCTTAGGCACCTCGAGGATTGGCCCGCTCGCTCGTGAGTGTTAGGCCTAAGGATGGGGCAAAAGAAGAGGGGCCGTCTCGGTGTACGAGAGTGTTTTTTCCCCTCCATTTGTTTAAGTAGTTCTTAATACTCCGAGCGCCGCTTGCCCAACGCTCGCCAATCTCTAGCCGACGACTTGTGCCCGGCCGGCTGGCCATGTTCGGCTCACGCCAGACGCGTGGCCCATCAAGCGAGACGAGCAGACAAACGATCGATCGATTACTTAGCTCAGCCCGCATGGTAGACGAGGAAGAGTCTAGAGTCCCTTTTTCTTGGCCGCCAAGCACTTTTGGACGCGGCGAGAAAGTCGACTTTCTTTTTCCCCAATTCTAGCTACCTATCGGCACAACTTTTCCATCCTCCACCAGCAACAATTCCTCCACAACTTTTCGTCGCCTCCTCGTCGCCAATATTGCGCAAGCACACGCCCATGTTAACTTGGCACTTTCTTGACAAGCAAACACTTTCACCTTTTCCACCAAATTCCAACTCTCTCAAGCCGGCCAATGCGCGCGCACCCCTCTCGTAATTCACCTGTTCTTGTTGTTGCTGCTTCCACTGCTGCTGCTTCTGTTGTTATTGTCGGCAACAAGGGTGGTGTTAGTTGCTGCTACTTTTACCTCCAGATAAATTTGCCAGCTTAGGGAGAATTTGAGAGCGCCCGTCGAGCTGTGGGAGAGAATTTGAGTGGGGCGAACGGATATTCGAGTGAAAACCCTATGGGCTTTTTCTGTTCCCCCCGTTGTTCTTCTGCTGCTGCTGCTGCTGCTCGTCTCATCCACTGCAATTGCGATTGCTTTCTGTCTTTTTGCAGCCCCAGCGTCTCCCCCGAGAGCAGTCTTCGCAGGAACTGGCACTAGGCCGTTGGCTGGCCTGTGTGTTGGATTGCAAATTGTGCTAGTGTGTGGAAGTAATTCAGCGGCAGCAAACACGATCGAGCTCGGCCCGCGCCCCCCCTGCCAGTTAGTTAGATAATGTGCTTGCGTGCGGCCGCCCTTCTCATCCAAAGCAAATCCAGCAGCCACAAAGCAAGCACAGAAGGCAACAAGTGTCACTTGAGATTAGATGACTGGCGTGCCTCGTGTGATTTCGACATCCAGTTCATCGCAGACTATCATCGGAATTGCGAGGGCCAATTTCAAGGCTCTGACTCCAGTGGCCAATCGTGGTCGCGAGAGTGATCATTAGAATCATTGCTTTGCATAGCTCACAACAGCAACAAGCAAACAACAGAGACTCTGGGCAACAGGTGGCAGGTGAAATACAATACTTGTTCATCAAGTGGATTATTTTTCCCACTCTCAAGTCGCTCGAGCCGCTGCTGCTTAGCTGAGGGAGGCGCCAATGAGTGGAGAGCACTGATCGAGTGAGTGGTGTGTTGTGCAGTGCTTTGGGATGATTGTGTGTGTGATGCAGCCAGTTGGCGGCTTCTCCTATTTTGTGGCCCTTCTTATGGGATTAGAAGATGACAAGATGCGCCTTAGCAGCAAGCAATTGAGCAGCAAGCTTAGCTCAACCAGTGCTCAACTCAACCAAAAGAGTTCCGAAAATTTTCAACCAAAATTCAAGGTTGAACAACAAGTCCAGCCCAAGCAAAAAAGATTCCAATAAGCAATCTAAAATTTACCTACGAGAGTCTGACTCTGCCAGTTGAACTTTGTGCCAATAGTGCTCCAAGTGGAAGGGAAACCACTTAATTTGCTGCTGGATTCAGACTGCCGAAGCTGAGCCTAAAGTAAAGCCGACAAAAGGCAGCCAAATAGAGGCAAATATAACTACAAACACGCTCAGGCGCACTACAAACCGGCAACAACAGCAGCAAAACGCAACAACAACAACAACTCAACAATAGCAACAGGAAGTGAGCTAAGCGAGGCGAAAAAACTGTTCTGCTAACGAGGAACAGTTTAGTGCGAGAGCAGAGATCAATATTTAATCAGTTTGGGAGTGGGACAGGAAAGGACAGGAAAAGGGCGTTCAGATAGAGAGAGAGAGAGCTCGTTATTGGCCACTTTGTCGAGAGCGGCCGCTTTGCTTTGGCGCGCGTGTGGTCAGTAGCATTTAGTTAGTGCAGTTTCGGTGTACTCTTGTTCCGAGTGGGAATTGGCTTCGGAGGCAATCAAAAATCGTTTAAACAATTGTTTTCCCCCCAATCTCTGTCTGTCTGTTTTTCACCCAACCTCAAAGGCCTCAACTTTGGGCCTGCAAGTTGGCGGCCATTCGCGGCACAGCAATAACAGTCTCCTTGAAGAACAGTTTCGTAACAGAGCACGATGAATTGATTGCAGATTTTCACCCTCGGCAAGCCAGCAAGTGGGGCAAGTTCTCGATACATAAGCGGCAGCAACCAGATTACATTTAGGCCGTCGGTTTGTCGAACAGGATACGAAGAGAGCAACGCCGAAACGGGTGGAGAAAAAAGAGAGCCCAAGTTCGAGTGGAAAAGTGTGTCGAATAAGTGTGGCGCCCAATTGCAGACACTGTTGCACCTTAGCACCGGCGGCAGGCTAAAACTGTAGCCAAGTGGTCCAATTTTGTTTCGCTGGCCAATTTCCGGCCGAGCTTGAATCGCGAAACGATCGGGCGACGTGTCAACGTGCAAACAAAAACGCTTTGATTGGCGTTTCAAGTTTGTAAAGTTTGCAAAGTTTGAGCTGGAAAAAGAGCGAGCGAAAAATTGGCCAGCGAGAAAACATAGACGAGCTCATTGTTGTGGTCAGTGGTGTTTGAGTTTGAGTTTGGCCCAACGAGAATGGCTCTTTGTTGTGCAATGGGCTTGGCCCGATTGGAGCAACAGGTTGGCCAGCAATCAATATTGGCCGTGAAATAGAGGAGCTCGCTGAGAGAAGGAGACTGCGAAGTGGAGGATTTTCCTCTCGAGGCCGGAGGATAGACGAGCTTTTTGAAGAAAACCTGCTGGTTACCAGAGGCAGAAGAAGGCAGAGGAAGGCAGAGGAACATAAAGACTTGGACGGGAAGCAAAAGAAGCAAAAGAAGCAAAAGAAGTAGAAGAAGAAGAAGAAGAAGGAAAGAAGGATATTTACCAGAACATTTATGGCAACAACAAAGAGAGCACACTCTGACAGGTTGTCGCGGTTGGATTTTTTAAGCAGCGCAATTTTCCATACAACAAAGTGTTCGCCCTTGTTGTTGCATATTTTTCAGACTGCTGGCCAGTCTGCGCGTGAGAACAATGCACTTGGTGGCAGCCGCCGCCACGGAAGCGTGATGATAGGAGAGGAGAGCACAGAAGAGCAGAGGAAATCGAGTGCACTGACCAGAAGAGCAGGAGAAAAATAAGTAATGGCCAAGTTTAATGAGAACGATCTGAATAGAGATAACGCGAACAAGAGCCAAGCGGCAATGATGGAACGGCGGCAAGACGCCAGACACTCAAGCCTCAAGCTCGAATCAATTGTTGCCGCTCAAACGGGCATCAGAGGAGCAAATCTGCCGGCGCTAAGCGATCGACGGGCCACTGTTTGCAGCAGTTCCAGCGGGCCGTGCTCAATGGCTCGCCCGGCTTCGTGGCAGCAAGATGGCCAGTTCAGAGTGAGTTCCGTGGAACGAGCGCCAAATCCAAGGCCAAAACGATCGCCCCTGCCCGCTGGAAGCTCCATAAGAAGTTGGCAAGCCAGCCGAGAAGCACCCATAGAGCATCAGCACATAGAGAAGTTCACTGTGGACCAGCGCCAAGACGACAGCGCGCCCCTCATTCACACGGACGCCTTCAATGCCACCTCGGGGCCCCTGTTCGTGCGCGCCCCCCAAACGAGAGTGGTCCAGTTCCAGCAACAGTTGCCGGCCAGGAAGGAGGCCGCCCACCCACTGCTGCACCTCGGAAGGCCCCGAGCGGGCGACAGAGATTCCAGAGCCATGATCTTGGAGCCCGGCGGAAGTGGGCCCGACTCGTTCCAGAGCTCGAACGTGGCCATTCTGGCCGCCGAGGGGCCAGTTCAGCAGGCGAGTCGGCGAGTTGGACTGCAGCAGCAACAACAGTCTGAGCACACAGCTGAGACTACGCGCTTGGTGGCCCGGCTGGAGATACTGCGTCTGGAAGTGGGCAGCCAGAATGCCACTCTCACCTGGGCGCTCAGTTTGCAGCAGCTCAGGGAGACGACCAGTGGCCACCCGCCGGCCGGCCAGACGGCGGGCGAAGCGTCGAAGCAGCAAAACCGGCCCAGAAGAATCGTCGCGCCGGAAAGAAGAGCCAAGAGCAAGCGAGGCACCTCAAGTGGCCACAGTTCGAGCGGGGCGACACGAGAAGCTGGCGCCTCAGAGGACGCCTCTGGCGCCCTCGTGGACCTGCACTCGGACGACGAGCGGCCAGAGGCGAGCTCTGAGCCGGCGAGAGCGGCCGAGCAGGAGCGGGTGCGCTCTCGAGTGGCCCTGGAGCCGCTTCCGGCGAGCAACCTGCAGCGGCGCCCGCCGGCCAGAAGGGGCGCCGCTGCGACGAGCGCCAGTCCGCAGGAAGAGGCGCCCCCCAAGGCCAGACGGCGGCCGGCCAGACGTCCCGGCGGGCCGCCCGCCAGCGAGCCCACCGGAAGCGACGGGGGCCCAGGAGGGCGCCAGGAAGCTGCAAGTTCCGGCCCCCAAAGAGGCTCGAGCACGCTTCAGAGCTCATCTAGGCCGCGCGTGTCCAGCACGGCCACAAGCGAGCCGCCAATGATCAAGATCTCATCGGTCCCACTCTACAGAATCCACAGCACGGCGCCCTCGACGCGAATCGGCCGCAAGCTGGACGAGCGAGCCAACCTCGTGGCGACTGCTGGCGCCACAACGAGCACCCAAGCGCCCGAAGTGGCCCCAACGGAGCGGAAGAGTGAGCGTCCCAATCTGCAAACGAGTTCCACCACACCAGTCGAGCCAAGATTGGGCAAGAGTGAGGCGTCAAGTGGGCCTATTCAGCCCCAAATCGGCCGACTTGACGACCAGCTGCGTTCAGAGGCCACCCCTAAGGATGAAACCTTGAGGCAGGCGGCCGGCAGAACTCAGCTGGGCGACCAGGCGACCAGCGAGGCTCAGCTGAGGCGCCAGGATGCGGCCTCAGTCGCCCTGACAAGTCCACTCACCAGCTCGACCACGCAGAGCATTGCCACAACGATTTCTACACTAACACCCTCGACAACCCCCGAGACTGTCTTCAGCACTGAAGTCTCAACCAGAGTCTCTGCGCCGAGCACAGAGAGTTTAGCTGCCAGAGATGAGGGCAAGATTTGGAGCAAAACTTCCGCCCAACTCGCCACAGTCTCGGCGGAGGAATCCACCAGCCCACAGGCACCGCTAGCAGAATCTCAAGCCGCAGACAGTCGTCCGACGACCCAGCGCATTCCCACAACCAGCAGAGCCTCAGTTGAACCGCCTCAGTCGAGCTTGCAGGATCCAGCTTCGAGCACAGGAAATGGGCTCTCGCAGTCGAGCGAGACGGCGCCACTTCCGGCTGACGAGGCGCCAAAGGAGAGCAAACTGGAGCCGGAAAGGTCGAAGCAGGAGGCGTCCACAAGTGCGGCCCTGGTCTCTAAATGGTTCGTGCGTCTGCGCCGGTTCGGCTCGAACGAGGTGGACATTGTGAAGGTGGTTGTGAACGACTTGGGCAAGATCCTGGACTCGCTGGAGCTGCAGGGCCAGCGACGAGCTCTGGTGCGAAGCATCGCCTTCACCAATCTGGAGCCTGCAAGTGGCTACGAAATTTGCGTCGAGTCGGCCAGCCCCGAGCAGCAAATCGACGACCCGGAGCACATCCTGAACGCCAACCACTTCCTCAAGTGCCAGGACACCTCCGAGGTTGAGCTGGAGAGCATGGGCGGCGGATCAGTGGTGCCCTCGTCTGTTGGAAGTGTCGCCCTTCCGCCCTCGAGCATCCGGCGCGTGGACCTCGCCGTGCAGACCAGTAGGGGCGAGGCTGAGCCGTCGGAATCGAGTGCCAAGAGCTCGCAGACGAGGCCTCTTAAGAGCATGTGTCGCGAGTTCTTCACGCTGGCCGCCAAAGGGGAGCTTCCGCCGGAAACTAGAGCGCCGAGCGGAACAGTTGCGGCCGACTTGACGACCGTCCGGCTGAACCAGAGCGGCAAGTCGGCGGCCGAGCACGAGGAGGACGAGCTGTCGGACTCGTGGCGCCAGGCGAAGGCGTTGCAGACGAGCTCGAGCGGGGCCGATGGGGCCCCGCCGAAGCAGCACGCGAACCCGCCGCTGCGCAGCCACATGGAGCTCATGGAGATCAGCTACTCGGAGGAGACGGCCAAGCAGCCGGCGGGCGACTTGCCTCAGACTCGGCCGGCCGCCTTCGAGATGGTCTCGGCGTCCTCGTCCACGCAGGCGGCGCCCACAGCGCGCACTGGACGCGCCTCGCTGCTCGCCCCAGTCTCGGGGGGCGGCCCCACAGACAGAGGAAGGGGCGCGCCGGCGGGCGAGCTGCAGTCGAGCTTCGGCACGTTCAGCAACAGGAGCTTGCTGCTCGGCTCTAGCGGCATGATGAACACCAGCAACTACCTGCCCATCGTGGGCTGCATCTTCGTGCTGATCTTCCTGGCCACCATGGCCAACATCCTGCTGAACGCCATGAGGTGCGCCGAGCGGCAAGACCCGCTGGCTGGCCAGCTGGGCTCGGCGCGGGCTCGCCGCCGAGCTCGACGGCTGGCCCGTCGGCGCAGCTCGCCTCTGTCGCCGGCGCTCACCAGCGTGACCAATGGGCGCGGCTCCTCGTTGGGCGGCGGCCCGGCGGGCGGCGAGAACCACAGCGAGCACAGCGCCAGCTCCAGAAGCCGCATGGTGGTCGTGGGCCACAACCGGGCCGAGCCGTTCGCCAACGCGTCCGCCTACTTCGACCTGCCGCCCGCGCCCATGCTCGACCTGTCCTACGGAAGTGCCTGGCGCCCTCAAGGCGGCTCGGCGGCGCTCACCGCGCCAAGCTCGAGCCCCCAGAACGACCCTAAGCAGTCGGTCTATCTGCTGGGCAACGCGGCCCGCTTTCCCCTGGGCCCCTCGTTCCAGGGCGACGAGAAGCACAACGCCGACATGGTGGGCCTGGCCAGGCGCAACTACAACGCCTTCATCAAGAACATCTACAACGCCGACGAGCTCGCCAACGAGCTGGCCAACGCCCAGCTGAACAGCGCCCGAAGTGGCAACAATTCCAACAATTCTGCAAACCTGATCCTCGTGGATGTGGGCCGCGACACGGGCGGCTCATTCGGCGGCCAAGCTGGTCCAAACGGCACGGAAACGAACAATGGTTACCAGGCTGGCCAGGCGGCGGCTCGACAAGTGTCGCCGGCCGCCGAGACAGGAAGTGCGGCAGTGGCACAAGCTGGCCACAAGCAGGCCGGCTCGCTGGGCTCTTCGTCCTCGGCCTCGCAGTCGCCCGGCCTCAAGCAGCGCATGCGCTTCGACAAGGTGAACCCCATCTACAACATGGACGCCATCAACGCGCGCTCAGTCTACGCGACCTCCGAGGGCCCCCCAAGCGCCCTAGACACTTCCGGCTCGCACTACGCGCACCGGAACCACAGACACCACCATTTGGGCCGGCCCAGCGTGTCCAGCTTCAGTCCGGGGGGTCTGGCCAGCGGCGGCGGGGGCAACCAGCACAAGAGACAGTCGTCGGCGAGCCTGCAGGCTGGAAACTTAAGCCACACTGAGGGGGAAAAGTGGCCCGGCGAGCGAGCGGCCGAAGCTTGTGATAATTCTAACAATGATCTCCAGCTGGAGCAGCAACAACAACCCGCCAGCTGCTGCACCATTTGCACTTGCTGGAGCGAGCGCGCCTCAGACCTGCAGCAACGCGACCGGGAAACCTTCGAGTGCACCTGCAACAGCCAATTGAGCAGCCAAAAGCAGCACAACCAAATTGATTCGGCCACCCAAGAAGAGGCTCCAAGCTCGTTCAGCTGCTGTCTCGACAAGCAGAAGCAACGCTTCCACGCTCAGCAACAACAACTGGAACGGGTGCTCACCAAAACGGGCTCCCTCATTCCGCAGCCATTCATCAGCAGCGCCGACGGACGGCCGCCCGCCGAGCAGGCCACAGGCGAGGCCAACCCGAGCTCGCTGGACAAAGACCTTTCGGTTCTTAGTTTGGCCAGCTCGGCCGGAAGTGGCGCCGAGCTCGAAACAGGCACAATTAGGCCCAATGAGAGACGGCCGGCCGGCCAGAGGGAACAGAAGGTCGAGTTCCAGTTCGGCGACGACGACGACGAGCAACTGGTGCCAAGCATTGCCGCCCACCAGACCTCACACCAAGCCCAGCCCCCCAGCCAAAGAGAGTCCCTCAACGAAGTGGCCGTCTCGCCGGGGGAGCCGTCACCTCAGTCACCTCGGTCACCTCAGTCGCCTCCTCCGCCGCCGCCGCCGCCGCCGCCGCCGCCATCACCTCCTGCGCAGGCGAGGGCAAACAGTCCCGTTCAGAGTTCAGATTCTCAAAACACTGCCAACAAGAAGGAGCAGAACAGCTCGAGTTCAAAGCCAGAGACTCGCAACGAGCCTCCCAATCTGTCCGTGAGGGTCTACGAAAGTGCTGCTGGCCAACATCTGGAGACTGGGGCCACCATCGACAAGACAGACTTCGCCAGACGCCGCAGCGAACTCGAGTCCAAGCTACATCTGCCTGGAATGGGTAGCCGAAGCAGCAGTAGCAGTGGCAACAGCAACGAGACTAGATAACCTCCACTAGGGCGCTGGTTCCCTACCTCAATTATCGATGAAACATGAGCAATCATGATGACACATCTTGAGCAATCAAGATGAACTGGAAGCAGTTCATCATGATTCATGTGCTTGAGACAGAGGGACAATTAAAATTCTCATGACTACAATTCATACAGGCTTTCTTTGGAGTCCCTAGAATGTGATATTTCCTTCGCCTCCATGCTCTTTGATCAACTATCCCCGGGGACCAGCAAAAAGTCGAGTGTCCTTCCAAAGGTCACTACTGACACTCGACCCGCTTGGACGAAGATTGTTCACTAGCATATACAGTTTGCCCGCAAGATCCGAATAATAAATCTTTTGCCAATAATGCATTCTACTGGCGCCGAATTCCTCCAGGTTTCAACGTCAATAAATATTGTCTTGGCTATATGGAGTTCATAAGTGAAAGATGCACGCGTGGCGTGTCTTAAAAACCAGCTAAATGTTTCCCGCTGGTAGCGGACACAATATCACACCTATTTGCAACCACCCTACTCATGAATAACCGCTCCACCAAAACGGACAATCTTTCCCTTGGATACCATCTTAAATTATTATTTTATTCAAGCCTTCTTTCCCCTTTTCGTTCTCCCCGACGGTTTGCTCTCCATCGGCAGCCGTCTGGTATCAACTTCGTCCTGAGGGGGATTATAGGACGACTCGTAGGTTTCCAATTCTATGGGGGCCAGGTTTGAGTTTGTAGGCGGGGGCGGCTGCTCGACATCCTCAGGTATAACTTCGTCCTCTTCTGGTACATGTTCGACAAATTCGATCAACAAGTCGGGATTCTTGATCGGCGAAACACCAGGCGGACGGTAAGGTTGGCCCTTGATCCGAGGGGGAGAGCCTTGCGGGGCCTCCTTCAACAATTCCAAATGGGTCTTCCAATTTGTCGAATCATCGAAGGGAAACAGGTAACGTTGTTCGTATAGATCATTCAATGGGGCAGTATAGGTGGGATTGTATGCATAGATCAGCTTCTTTTGCAGTTCATCCTCCTCCTCGCTGCCATTGGCTCGATGCTTGTTGCGCTCAGCTTGACGGACAAAAAAGTCAGCAAAGTAACGTGACACCTCAATTGATTGGCGTGAATGTGGCACATTATGGTGCCCTTTGCCGGATGTGAACTCGAATGCAGGCTTTTCGGGGTGAAATTGAACGCCGAAAAATGGATACTGTATGGCTTCAAATATGGAGATGAATTTCAGACCAGTTTGGTCTTGACTATACGCAAGTGGTTTGTAAAAGTCTTTTAGGTTAGCGCGCTCAAGTCCATCATCTGTTAGACACTTCCTATGATAGTTGTATGCCACGTGCTCCTTTTTGAGTGTGTCCATGATCATTTTTGAATAATCGAGCTCGTCCAAGATTTTCAAGTTCGAATTCTTATTTGGCTCAAACAAGCGGCCGCGCTCGACAAACTTCATCGGCAAGCTAACGTCCACTGATTCGCATGAATCGAGGACATTCTTGCCTGAGCTCAGGACGCTAAGTAGCTCAAGACCCAGACACGTCCCCCAAATGGGATAATAATCACCGCGATTGTTGGCTTCCACTGCAAGCTTGTAGAGCTTGGAAGCTGCCAGCATCATGGGCGTTCTCTTGTTCGGATCCAACAAGTTGTCACCTCCGGGAAGGAGCAGACCATTTGTTTGCCTGAAAACTTGTTCATAATAAGCGTCGTTTTCGTTCAACAGAATGGGCAAAACTTGGGCGCCGGCGCTTTCGATCCACTTGACATAGCTTGAGGCCAAGTGGAGGTGTTTCTTGTCTGAGAAGCGTTTGTAATCTCGTAGGACTTGAGTGAGGATGCCGATCACTGGAACACTCTGATTGGAGGGCATCTCTTTGATGATTTGGACGGTTATTTGTTGTGGCTTGCTTTCGAAGTTTGGCTCATCTGTTTGCTCTAAGGGATGGCGATCCACAGGCACCGCTTGGACAGAGATTGCTCTCAATAGTATACAGATGACTAAGAGCCCAGATAGGGCTTTTTCTAGATGTGTCAGCATTTTCTACTCTTGACTAGAACGTTCCTCGATGATGAAAAATTGGAAATTTTGTCAATTTTAACTAATTCGCCGCAGCATAGCCCTCGTCTGATGCGAATGAAAATGTTCAGGTTCTTGTTTGTGCTTGATTTGACTCCGAAAGTTGCCTCGTAATTCCTCACTAATAACGTCCACACCCCCGAAGGTTTCAATTCTACTTTTGCACTGCTCTAGTCTCCGTTGGAATTCTGGATGGTCCGACGATGAACTATGACACATGAGTAAACACCTGAAAGGCGTACAGGGCTTGTCGCAATAAAAGGAGCAATATAAATAGCCGCGGCTCTTGGCCGATTGGTATTTTCATCCATCCTCCAGCTTTGTACGTTGGCGGTGATGAAGTCCTCTTGCAGAGGCGTTATCGACACTCTGGGTGTACGCCATAACAAAGAGATTAAAACGAATGGCGAGTTTTCTTGCTCTTGGAGCCTTATCAAGCGGCGACAGAACAGTGCATGATGCTTCAATCAACATGGAGCGCTATGCTTGCGAAATCAGTCCAAACAATTAGCCTCATGCACGAGCTGCTGCACTAGCCATCTCGAGCCATGAGTATCGGAGTTGGACTCTGTTCAAATGGATCCCAGCTGATCGATTTGAAACTCTATCAAATCGCGTCTAAAGTCTGATTTCGTCACTAGCAGTATTTCGCCATGTCCGTTATCTGTAAAGGTTCTCTCGACCATTACAACTTTTGACAAGAGCATCTAATAGCTTTCGACTTGCGGCTATCTAGTCATGAATCTCGCCACTCACTTGGAAGCCAAAAAGGCGGCGAGATCACACATCCGGCACGACCTATCCACGCACCTGTTGGCTGGGCTTTGGACGGTTTTTTTCTCCTGACGAGATTGATAAGAATCAATGCTCATTGGTTGTTATCGATGCGGTGGTCTGTCCGGGCCAGACCGCCGCCCACTACCAATTAGTTAGAAAAGTGAACTCGTGATGCACCCAACTATGACATTGATTTTCATCGCTAAACAGTAGCATCTTCAGTGAGCCATCACTATGATTGCGAGCTGATTAAAGTTAATATTTCTTAAAGTGAAAGCCCACCATAGCCAAACGAGCAGTATGCACCCGGATTCAAGTAAATCTCAGACCGAGACGGTGTCGATCCCTGTGGAGCCGTTCAAGGCCAATGGCAAATTGGAACAGTTGAGACAGTCTGATGACGAGCGCGCCAACGTAGGAAGATTTAGGCATGTCATCGCTATTCTAGCTTTGTCGAGCATTGTTCTGGCAAATATGAACCGTCAAGCCTACAATCAGGCGATCACTCGCATGGTTCGAACACTTCCCGAGCCAGCACCGAACTTGGAAAATCTTGACGCCAATATCACCGCAACCATCGATAAACAATTGGAGGGGGCGACTATTGTCGGGGACGAAGCTGGGGGAACTTCAGTTGTTGAGGAAGCTGACGGCAGACTACCAAGCAAAGTTCCAGATGATGAAGAGGATCGATTCTTCTGGACTACATCTGAGATAAGCACACTACAGGCAGCTTTCAATTACGGTTATGCACCTTTTATGATACCAGGCGGGAGACTGTCTGAGATCTATGGGGCAAAATGGGTAGTTTTTCTCAGTGGCTTTGGATCGGCGCTATGCTCAATGCTAACCCCTTATTTTGCAGATAACAGCTTTGTCCTGCTAGTATCAGCCCGAGTGATAATGGGAATCTGTCAGACTGGTGTATCGCCGGCACTCTATGCTCTGCTTACTCGATGGTTACCACCGGAGGAGTCGAGTGTCTATCTAGCGATGATCAAAGTGGGCGTCATGATTGGGTTCATGTTTGGGTCTCTTCTGAACAGCTGGCTGCCATGGCGCCCCATGTTCTATCTAGTTGGACTGATCGGTATCCTGTGGTCGCTGATGTGGACCTTCTGTGTTAGTTCAACGCCGGAAGAGCACAGCTTCCTCGGTAAATCAGAGTTGACATTCATAAACACAGGATTAAGGCAGCACGCAAGCGAGGCTGGCATAAAGAATAAGGTTCAGAGCGAAGAGAAAGGCAATGATGGCATCAAAGATGACGAAAAGAAAAGCATCATCAAATCTTTGGTGGAGTTTTGCAGCTTTTTTAAGACTTTGTTGTCGAACCCTGTCGTCTTGGCGTTCACGTTAACAAAGTTTACAGTCAAGCTCTCAACAGACGCTCAATCGATCTTGATTCCTATGTACTTGGCAAAGGCGTTCAGAGTGTCGGACAAGCTGAACGGTGTCCTTAATGGAATCAATTTTTTCCTCCAAGCTGTGTTCACTGGGCTCGTGGCCTACTCTGCAAAAGAGTTGATTGTAAGGAAAGCATTTGGCTTCAGCAAGACAACTGTCAGAAGAATCTATCAAGGCATCAATAACTTTGGGATGGCATTTGCATACCTGTTGATATCTCTCAATGGAGGATCCTTGAACCTCGTTTGCGGCGCCTTCATCCTGCTATCAATCACGTCGATGTTTGGCTCGGGAGGAGAGGCAGTCCTGCCAGTTGATTTAACTACAGAGTATTCAGCCTCAATCATGTCGATTGCCAATTGTGTGGCCAACTTTAGTGGTATAATCTTGCCAAAGATTGTCGCTCTCCTGCTGAATGGCCAGATAGGTTCTCATTTACATTGGAATTACGTTTGGTGGTTTGTGTGTGGGACCATGATCTCTGGTGGCTTGTTGTTTATGTTTTTCGTCAAGGCGAAGGTTCAAGATTTTAAGTTTGACAAACCGACCCGAGAGAAGGAGATCTTCAAGGGTCTGGAAGTGGACTACCCTCACATGACAAAAGGCCCCACAACATTAACGAGCTTCAAGCGACTAAGTGTAGTTGAATAAGACGCATAATAAACTATTCCATCATTTCTATCGGTGGGTACTAGGCAGCAATGACTCCTCGATGGGTTAAGATAAGACCACTGGGCTGACAGTTGGATTATTAGTATAAGACCTGGGCAGACTGCCGCCGTTTGGGTTTAGAAGTGGAGAGGCGAACTGGGTCGTTCGGGTTAGGGAGTCTCGCACTAGGCAAGTGCACGGGTTGTGCAGGAGGCGCTGGCCATGAGGCAAGTGGCAGCGAATTGCGTAGGACGAGCGTTCCTGCAGCTGGCGAATTTCGCTGGTTCGTCCAGCGTCAGTGCAGGTCTTCGGGCGGTTGGTGCTGGCGCGCTCACTCGTTCGCTGCGGCGCTAGGAGCCACAATGTCTGTTTGCCGCCACGATGTATGAATGGTCCATTGCTCAATCTCGAGCAGCGAGAGAGGCAGGGTAAATTCAAGAAAGATCGATCTTGAACGGCAACCATATCACAACATGCCTCCTAGCTCAGTATATAAGAGTGTCAATGAAACATATCAAGCCATAGAACAATGATGTCGTGGCAAGGGAGTGTCGGTTGTTATTAGTTTTTTTTTTTCGTTAGCCCGTTTAACACCTTCGACGATGATGAGAATATTAGGGACCAATAGTACAATGCCAATATATCACTTTAAAATATTAGTTCCGGCTGCAGCGGCTGGCCGCATAATCGGCAAGGGAGGAACAACGATAGCACAATTACAAAAAGACGCTGGCGCAAGAGTCAAAATGTCGAAAGCATCAGAATTCTATCCGGGAACGACTGAGCGTGTTTGTTTAATTTCAGGCCCCATCGAAGGTATATTAAAAATCAATGACTTTTTTATGGAAAATTTCAATTCGTCGACATCGATGAAGATATTGGTACCCAACAGTACAGCCGGAATGATCATTGGCAAAGGTGGTAGTTACATAAAACAGATCAAAGAGGAATCCGGTGCCTATGTTCAAATATCTCAAAAATGTACCGATTTTTCTTTACCAGAAAGGTGTGTCACAATCGTGGGCGAATCAGAGAACATAAGGAAAGCTTGTGTAATGATTCTAAACAAAATAGTAGAAGATTCACTATCAAACGGGAGCGCTAACTCATCGGCAACGTCAAATTTCTTCAGAGGGGAACACATGAGGACCTCATCGCTCACTGCTGCCTCAACTGCATCATTATTAACATCATCAACATCATCAACAACCTCATCTAGTTCAACATCGTCAACTAATTCGGTCACAACCGCCTCACAACAATCCATCAAGTGTTTCTCTCTGCCAACATCACCTAATCACAAGAATTATCATCATTCCAGCGGCAATAATGACAACAACAGCAATCAATACCACAATCAACAATCACAATCGCCATTCTCTTTCTCAGCAACAACAACAAGTTTACATAGCACACAAGCAACAGCAACCACCTCTTCACCGATATCAACCACATCCACTCCGTCAGAGATGAACTCGGCCCAGATAATTGAGACAATCAAAATGGTGCTCCAAGTAAGCGGTTACGGTGAGGAAGCCGTTAGTGAGATATCGTCAGCAATGTCGACATTGGCCAGTTATGGTGTTCTAGGTGTTGGACTTGGTCTTCTTTGATCTCCAAAATAAGAATAAGATAAGATAAAAAATAAACATATACAACATGCTTGGAGGTGTGTAAGAATTGCGCATGCGTAAAGTCATTTATTCGCCATTTCTCGTTGAGCAGCGGCAGCATCATCGTGGTCGGATTCTGGCGTTGTCCCCCATCGGTAAAACCCTTAGTCTTTTCATCCCGTTTCTCTACTTATAGCTTGAAAACTATTTAGCCTTCTTCTGAGTGAGAGCGCGTGGTCGTCTGATCGTTAGCCATCGTGAAGCGGGTGCAAACAAGCCATTCTAAAGAGAGAAAAGGAAGAAGAAAGCGACGACGACTACGCCAACCAACGTGCACGAGGGCGCGCGTTCGCCAGAATCGGTTTGTGTGCCGCCTGTAGCTCGTTGCAACTATTTGCCATAGCAGCACATTCTCTGGCACACTTTAGTAGTGGGCGCCGCTCTGTATGGTTATTAGACTGATGGTAGTGGCATAAAAAGAGAGAGAGAGAGAGAAACGCACATGCCAGACAGACGCACCAGTAGTCCAAACGAAAGGATACACACCAACGGACTGGATCTGTCTCTGGGACAAGAGTTGGAAAGAGTGGTGGTGGAGGGAAGAGAGAGAGAGAGAGAGAGAGAGATCGCGCGCGCAAAAACGTTCCTTCGCCAGCGCAGAGAAGCCACAGTCTTTGGACAGGAGTCTGATGCGCTGCGCACATGGAATGCAAACCACTACAACTAACCAAAGAATGAGTGAGCGAACGAGTGAATAAGTGTCAGTGAGTGAAACAGCGAGAAGGAGAGTGAACGGAACTCCAAGAAGTGAGCCGCCAAAGTAATGCTCGTCAGTCGTGGTGTCCTTTGACTCCGAATTACACTGCTCAGCTCACAAGAGATTGCCGGTGGTCGTGTTCTCGTGATTGTGATTGTGGTTATCTTGTCGCTCAGTCTCTTAGTTTGCCACAGAGCAACCTTTTTCTCTTACACATTGGTCCCAAGTTGACCAAGTTAGACCAAGTTGTCAGCAATGAAGAATAATTTGCAACATTGAAGAGAATCCAAGATGCAAGATAATAATCAAGTATAAACTCTGGCACGCTGACACATCTAGATTTATATCCAGATATTGATTAAATAGGCTGCAAAAATCCACCAGCCTATGAAGAACACCATCTTTATCTAAAGAATATCGACAAGTGTCAAGTGCCAGAAAGAAGCAATAGAGAATCTCTAGCAAAAAGTTGGCAACAGGTCAAAATGCAGATCACACTGAAGGTCGAGAATCTGAGCGTCAAGCTCACCGAACCACCACGGCAAGTGTTGAACAACATCTGTGCCCACGTTAAACCAGGACAAATCTTGGGTAAGTTCTAGGCCAAATATTCGTCCAAAGATTCGTCCAAAGCACCGGTGTGCAATCATTTCTCCGCTGAAATGGCGGCTAACCTCTGGGTTGAGGCTCACCATTGCAAGGGTGTACACTGTATGCTGCAGGAGGGGAGGCCCGTTGTTTCTGGGTCGATTTAGGCGCCGGTTGCGATTGCGAAATTCGGCCGCAACCAGCAGAGGCAGGATTACGAAAGCATCAGCGAACCTTTCAGACGAAACTGTGTCGCGTGCAGAGCAAAAGCGGGGGAGCACATTCGCGTACCTCAGAAATGGCGCGTGTGCCAATTTCCACGCTCTGCAGTGCGTGCCACTGCTCGAGGATTGCCTTGCGCCGGCCCAGTCTGTTGCATGGAGCGAACATGTGCCTGCCTTTTCAAAGCTCCTGGCCGCCCGCATAACAATTCGCCGAACTTACCTCACTGGCGCCTCAAAGTGGCACCAGATTGTGTGCATTGGGGACATTCGGTTGTGTGGGGGACGAAAACGGGCGAACTTTTCGCAATCATTCGCGCAACTAGCGATGCTGCAAAGAGAGAGAGAGGCCAATGCTGGCGAATTCGCTCGCGTCGGCCAACACATGGCGGGCGAGTGGGCCAAGTTGACAGCCAAACAGGATGCGGGACCCCTGCCTTTGATGAGCCTTGTGTCGCCCACTACTGTTCGATTCGCCAGCCTGCATGCATCCTGGCCCGTTGAGAGGCCGCCAGATTGCCTCATTCTTTTGGTGTGTGACGCCTACACACTGGCACAAGGGCGCACACTAGCACACTAGCACACACTAGCAGTCTGCTGGCACACACCAGCAGACTAGCAGTCACACACGAGCAACAGATTTGTCCACCGAACCAAAGAAATCTAACCCAATTTTGAATCTCCCCCGCAATGCAAATTCTAATACAATCTCCCTCTGGCCCCGTTACGACGCAATCAATTTCCCCGTTGTGTCATCCCATTCCCATGGCTGGCACTTTTCCATTTATTACGCCCATCCGTTGCGTTCTTGAATGTTGGAAACTGGCCCCAATTCGTGGAACAAAAACAACCGTCGATGGAAACAGCTGTTATGGGTCCATCTGGGTACGTAGTGATTATGCAAAGAGGAAGAGAAGACTTCTCTTTTTTTGTGTGGGAGGCGATTTGAGCAACATTTTGCCAGCTCGGCTAATGCTATGGCTCGTGCATACGCAACTGTTGCTCTGGCGGCTTCCACAATGCAAGCTGGTGCACGTATGGCGGCACCTCCTATGCGGTAAAAGGAGCCAACTAACGATAAGGATCATATTCAAAATCTCGCCCAATTGGAACTACACACTCATGCTCAACCAAAACACAATAGAAGTGGAAAAACAACTCTGCTATCCGCTCTCAGTGGAAGACTGAAATCTAGCGGACGTATTCTACTGAATGGCACCCAATTGAATAAGTCGCTGAGGAGGCAAATCTGTTATGTGCTACAGAACGACGTTTTTTTCACCAACTTGACTCTACGTCAAACGCTCGTTTACGCTGCAATGCTTCGCCTCCCAGACACCATGTCGCACGATGCTAAAATGCGCCAAGTTGATCAGGTTATCGATGCCTTGGATTTGAAATCGTGCCAGAATACGATAATTGGCGATTATATGCGCCGTGGACTATCAGGTGGAGAGAAGAAACGTTGCTCTATCGCTTGTGAGCTGCTATCAAATCCAGCAGTAATGATGCTGGACGAGCCCACTTCATCGCTCGATTCTTGCACTGCCTTGAGTTTGATCAAAATCTTGAAAGACTACGCAATCAGAGAGCAAAAAACTATCATAATTTCCATCCATCAGCCCTCGTCGCAAATATTCTACATGTTCGACAAGCTTTTACTCTTGAGCCAGGGCAAAATGATATACTTTGGCCCCATGCAACAGGTTTTACCCTACTTCCAACATTTTAACTATCACATGCAGCACATCAGCTACAATCCGGCTGATTTTTTAATGGAAATACTGAAAACAATCGACGAGAAAGAGTGCGACAAGCTATCACAGGAGGCTCGTGAATGCTACCACTCTGTATACAGGCGTATATCGATCGACAATCACATGCCCTTTCTTGCAAATTCTAATCCAAATTGTAACTCCAAGTCATTGAATGGTGGCCATCTGCAGCATCAATTTGTGGCCCCCAATCACCAAGAAAATCATCCCAATAATCAGTTGAAATCTCAAGAAATGGAACTGAACAAACAAACACACGAGCAACAACATCAAGAACAGCAGCAACAACAACAACCGCAACAGCAACAGCAGCAGCATCATGAAGTTAGCGGCCATGATGATGTTAGCTCGTCCATCCACAGTAGCTGGTCAAAGATTTATATCTACGATGACCATGAGGATAATTACAGTTACGATGATGACGATTACATGGATCAACGTTGCAGAGAGAACAGGTGGCCGTCGAGTTTTCTCACTCAATTAAATGCGTTAACTTCAAGAAACTTCATAGATGGAAAAGCGAGGATGTTGAGCAAATTGAACTGGGTACAAACAATTGGCTTGGCACTGATAGCTGGAATAATATGGTTCCAGGTGAGGCGTAGTGAGGAAACTCTGACCGACATTAAGGGATGGATGTACTTCTCCACAATGTACTGGATGATGTTCGCTTTGTTTAACGCAATCACATCGTTCCCATCAGAATGCCAAGTGGTCAACAAGGAGCGTAAGTAAAAGTTTATCATCATCTCTTTTTATACCCCCCACTTTATGGCTGGTGGCGCGCAACAAGTGGCCAAACTGAGCGGGCCCCAGTTGAATTTGTCGGCAGCGCAACCCAGGGTCAGAGTGAGAGTCAGGGGAGGCCAATTTGCGTGTTGCGAGAACGAGGAGGGCCCAAGAGGAGAGCCGGCGATGAGTGATGGATTTCTGAGCAACTCTCGTCGTCGCTTTGACTTCTTGACCTTTCAGAGTGCCCACACAAAGCTGGAGCAGTGGCGTTTAGATATCACGGGACAGCCGGCCGTGTCACAGGCCAAGCTTTAAAGTGGAGAAGCGGGCTCGACTTGCTCATCTGTGGTGTTGAAGTCAGACATGAGCCCGTTGCAAAAGCACTCTCACGCACACTCAGGAGAGTAGCCTCCTTCTCTATCGGTTCGGGCGTGTCTCTCCCCACGAGAGGCCAACATCCTGCATCTTGTTGCACCACCACTCAGACCCCAGCACGGTTATTATTTCAATGTGTGAGAGAGCTCCCCTCAGAGGAAACTTACGTAATAATGTTTGGTTGGAACAAAGAGAGCGGGAGAAAAAAGGACGATCCCGCACAGGTGTGCGCCCGGGATATCCGTTAGCGATTTCCAGGTGCTCCTTTGTGCTTGGAGGCTGATTAGGATCGCCGCGCTCGTTTCAGACAAAGTGAAAAAGAAAAAAGATTACGCAACTTCGTGTGATGAAATCTTGGGGCCTCCTTAGTTATCGTAGGCAATTGGTTCAAGTGCACGGCGACTAACTAACGAATAACAATCTCCCCTACGAAACTTTGCCATCCAAACGCTCGATTGGACGCATTCATCTCATCAATGGACTATCATCAGGTGTTGCTGGATCTTATAGACTTTCAGCCTATTATATAGCCAAGATGATTGGAGAGCTACCATTAGTTATCGCCTTACCATCTGCCTTTCACTTGATCTCATATCCATTACTCGGGTACCACAGTTTCTACACATTCATCGGACTGTGGGCATTTGCGATTCTAAAGTAAGTACAATTTTCATACGACTCGCTTTCTTTTTAACTAGACACACACACTCTCAGAGCCTATTTGTAGAATTTTTCCCCAAGGTTAAATACAACTCCCTAAGTGTGCGGCCCCTTAGCTTTAGTTATGATATGTCTAGGGTCATCGAACTTAGCCGGACAAGATGAAGAAATATCTCTGGGTATAAATAGTTGATCATCTTCATCGGAGCTGAGAATAGATTCTATTCCGAATTGAAGACAAAAATCAAACGCTTGGCACATTTTCAACCGCTTTCGAGCCATATCTGCCATGATCCAACCAGACATCGAGCAAGCAGACGGCTGAGTGCGAATTGATCGAGACCACTTCTTTCCGATCGTCTTGTTTCATACTTGTGGCCAGGCTCATCTCACGAATGGTGAGGAGTATTTCAGAGAAAAGGGTTAGCTACTCGATCATTGGTTGGCCACGACAAGTGGTCATGCTGGCTGTTGGCAGAGTTTCTTGTTTAACCAATGTCCTTGTTTCGCTCATTGTTTGGGCCAAGGGGCAGCTGTTGTGCAATGGGTAGCTGGTAGTTGTTTTTGCCGGAATCTCGTCCTTCAGAGAGTCCCGGGAAATTTCTCGACCGATGTTAGTCGGTCAGTAGTTTTAACCTTTTTCTAGGTTAAACATAGGAAAAAAAAGCGGTCCAGTCAAAGAGGAGACAGAGCAGGAGTTTGCCTCACGTAGCCGTTACGTCAAACAACTCGCAGCACCGCAACAGCTGCTTCTTTGAACCCCCTCTGGAGTATTGAAGCAACAGTAGCCTTCACCTTGTTTCACTCTTTTCTCCGTATATTCTTCTTTCTCCTTCACTTCCGAGAACAGGCCAGCAGACCTCGGTGGTGGTGGAGTTATTGTGCCCGTTACACTTGTTGCTTTGTGTATGAAGTGGAGTGCTGCCCTCGCAAGTCCCAGTGAGCCGGCGGCGGCGGCGGTGGTAGAAGTAGAGGCTGAGGCATTAGACGAGCGAGGTGAGTTGAGTGAAAAACGAGAAAGGAAGTTTCTCTCGGCGAGTGGCGGCGGCGGCGGCGGCGGCGGCGGTGGCTCGTTGAACAGTAGCGCCGACTTTGGGATAGGGTGAGAGCACAGGTGTGTTTCTCTGGCGGCCACCATCACGCTTCACTTCCTTGAAATCCAACTCCATTGGTCGCCGCTGGCTCGCCCTTAAGAGAGGCAGGAGGGACGGGAGAGCAGCCGCAATTCTTGGAGAAAGCGACAAGGTTGAGATGAAGGAGAAGAAGAGGTTGGAAGAAGCACTCTTGTGTATCTGGTGGCTGTGGTGGCTGTGGTGCTCTCGCAAGCTTGCTCACTGCCACAGCCTTCCTTTGGCGCTCCATCTCCCTCGACTTGCTCCCTTCTGCTTCTTAGCATGAGGCTTTTTTCCAAGTCGCCCTTTATCTCGAGCCCTCGTACCGTTATGATGGAGAAAGAGAAGAAAAATACCACGGCCCTTGCGAGAAGGCTGAACGGCGCCACTGATTGCCACAGTTTCCTTGAACCGGTCTTCCTGTCCGATGTTGCCACTGGACGAGATATAAAGAAGGGCAAGGGAGTAGACGCGAGGGCAGGGAGACAGACAGACAGACATGAGGTAAGAAGGGCAACGTGAAGATCCAAACTTCAGTGCATGTGAAAGCAGCACGCCAAGCATTCTTTGGGCTATTTAGGCATCAAGTTGATTTCGTTTCCACGTTTCTCTCTCTCTCTCCCTCTTGCACAATCTCTCTGCTCTATCTCTTCATATGGGCGCGCAAGCTCTTCCTCCTACTCTTTTTCAACGAGCAAAAGTAAGCACACTTACTTGCCGGGAGAAAACGGCTTAGGCTGACACTCCAGCCCAAGTACAACGAGTGTCTCTCTCTCTATTGCCCCTCATTCCGTGCTCCATGTTAACGTGATTAGAAATATAGATTGCTCCAAATTTGCCCTAATGAAGGGCAGCTCATGGGGAATAATGCAGAAAATCTCTCTCTCTCTTTCTCAGCCAGCCCACTGGCCAGCGCTCGACTTAGACTCGATTTCACTTCGTACCAAATGCAAGTGCCACAATCATGCTCTCCTGAGACTCTCTCAGGGGATGAGCAGGCGTCTCGAGGAGCACAAGAGGAGAAAATAAACTACCTGAGCCCCCGGGTGAACCTTAGCTCGGCTGTGCCTCTACATCCTTTGCCTCTCGATCGTTAGGCCTCCGTGTTGAGTTGAGGGGGAAACCAAAGAGAGAGCTGGCACGAGCTCGACAGGGAGCCATTTGCTTGGGAGCGCCTTTGCTAGTGTGTGTTGTCCAGTGTTCCGGAACTTGTGGACCACGCAGGAAGCCCTTTGGGCTTTCGGGCTCTACACAGTTACGACTTCCACCTTTTTTTGGCATTTTCTCTACTCTTTCTCTAAGTTTACTTGATTGAGGAAATGAACGAACCAATGGGCACCTGACGATACACAGATTCCAGCCAGCAGAGTCTTGGTTGGGATAAAAAAAATTCTGTTTTATTTTAACTCTTTTTCTTGCCAAACACGCACGATAATCCAATAAAAAGTGCGTCCGTTATCGCCGAAAGTTGTCCCAAGCGGCGAGTCTCTTGGCTTAGCTCTAGCTATGCTCAATCTAGGCGTCTGAAAAACCCACTGACCGATTGATTGTTTTGTCTTGCTGGGCACAGGAGAGCCAAATATTGGCCGAGCGTAGCTGAGAGCGGCTGCCTCGAGTTGGGCACTGTTTTAAGTGCTCCAATGTGAATACTCTCTCACGATATTTACGGCCACATTGCGGCCTGGCCGCCGGCCCAGCTCACGAAGTGGCCCAAGTACTTCTATTCCGGCAGCTCTCGGTCAGGCGGCCTAACAGGTTGGCCACTGGAGTCCAGGGGAGCAGCCAGAGAGGGAGAGAGAGAGAGGAAGCTGCCGGCGGGTGGAAGTGCGCCTATGTGGAATAGACAAGCGTTCCGGCGACCCATTCACGACGGAACGAGGTGGAAGGGAAGGGGAGGCGAGGGAAGAGAAGAGGGTGTGTAAGGGCGAAGAGAATGAGGGAGAGAGAGAGAGAGAGAGAGAAAGAAGACGAAGAGCGAGCTCTCGTCTCGAGTGGTGGAAGAGGAAGAGTCCTGGTAGAGGTTGCGTTGGGCAGATTGGACAACAACAGGAGCACAGGAGCAACGGCAATTGTGTGCCGCCAGCCTTCCAGATAATGATGCTGCTCTCTAGTGAGGAGAGGTGTGCACTTTGTGCACTCAAACCTAGTCCCGCTTCCTCTCCCTTTTGGCTTCCACGAAGAGCCTATGAAGGATAGGCCAGCAGCGCCCAGTTGCCTCTCGGCACACACTTGCAAACCGCAAGCCGCCAGACAAGCATCTCTGCCGCCGATTGACGGCTACCACCAGCGAGCATAACCGACCACCTCGAATAGAAGCAAGCCCACCTTTGGGCAGCCGCCAGAGTATCCTAGTAGATTTGTGGCTCCACTGCCGGGATCAATGACTCAATAACTGCAGTTTTCCTGGCTCTCCTTTTACTCTCTTCCCACACTTGTTGCCTCCTGTTGTCTAGCTTGTTGCTGCCAGCCTCATAAGGAAAGCACATTTCACTAACCATTTCCCCCTTTTCCCCTCTCCTTCCACCACATTCTCAACCAAAACAACCACCACCAAACCACCACAACAACATCATCAACAACAACAACACTGAACCAAAAACTACCATCCGCCAACTGTACCGAAACAATAACGCCTCTCGACAAACGCCAATTCCACTTCCACTGATGCGGTCGCCATCTTGCCGTTGCCCAATCTATGCTCATTTTGCAACAATCACACAACCCCAACAACAACAACAACAACCTGTTTGCTCGTGCAAACTGACCGACTGGCTTAATCTCATTCCATTGATCTAAACTTATGTGGCCAACAAAAATCTCCTACTCTTGATTAATCAGCGCTCTGGTTGCTCAGAGCGTCGGAATGTTCATTGGATTCACATTCAGCAGCCTCGAATTGTGTATCACAATTGCGGCTCTTTATTCCACTGCCACTATGCTCTTTGGCGGATTCTACACCAATACGATACCCATCTGGTTGAATTGGTTGCGCTATGGGTCCATCGTTTACTACGGTTATCTGAACATGCAAATGGTTGAATTTGGCACAGGACCTCCTATAAGGTAGGTGCGAGATTGAAACATCATCTTGCTTCATTCAGCACTTTCCACTTGGAAACTTGACATTTTCTTCATTGGCCTCAATGACTGACACAAATTCTTCTCTTTTTTCTCCAAAAACTGCCAAACATGCAGCTGTGCAATCAGAAATTCGAAATATCCATCATGTTTAGCGGCAGCTAAAGAGCTAACAAACTCAACCTTATCGTCCAACGAGGCCGAGCAACTCAACACACCCGTGAGCTACATAAATGATAGCGAAATTCTCGTTGGACTCGATCCTATGCGTCCAAATGATTTGCCAAATCCGATCTGGTTCAATACTCTGTGTTTGATTGCCTTCTTCGTCTCGTTCAGGTTACTTGGATACATTGTATTGAGGATCTACCATAAGCCAACTTAAGGTAGCTGGTAATGAAAAAGTATGAAACTACACGGAAACCATGCATGAAAATCATCAGGATTAATATCACTGCCATTTTTTTGATTTTGAGAGATGCATCTAGAGCATCTGGAGACTTTCCGAGCGAAACATTATCATATCATGTGTAATATCTGGTAAAAAAGGAGCCCCAAACAGCCGAGCCGAAACGAAGGATTGGATATATTTTAAATAAGTTTATCGCCTAAGCTAAGGAACAATTGACATTGGCATGAAACAGGGACCAGAACTGATTATAAACTAGCATGCTCTCAGTAAGGTCCAATTTAACAAAGAGACACCGTAACTTGTTGTCTCTATCATCAATCCCACCAGCTAATCGAACGAAGTAGTATAAACTTTGCACTGTCAACATGGCCCACAACTATAGGCCGTTCCGGGAAATTATCAATTGCGAGTTCAATTGAGAAAGGAAAAATTTACACAATTTCTTTATTGAAATTTGCCGCGTGACATGGATATTAAATATAACCACTCTCAAAGAGTAAAAAAATTTCAAGACTGGTATTATAAACTGTGAATCAAGGTTACATGGTGAGAATCGATATATACAACCGAATTAATGCACATACTGGTTGAACGGTCCACCAAAACCATCCCGACAACATTCATGATGTAACTCGATAATGATTAAAAAATCCAATGATCGTTAACTATGAACTATCAACTTGTGAGGCTTATATCGATTTTCTACGCTGCAATAACGAGTAATTAACCATCATATGGCGCAGCTCTATCTTGTGGTCTAATTTAGAAAGCATGCATTTCAATCATCTTCAGCTTGTTCTCTACAACTCGCTCCCAATTTCGGGCAGGTGTGTGTCCTATGGCAATGCGAGGGAGCGACACCAAAAGAGGACCCATCAGGGAGCTTATCGATCCAATGCTGCTTCTTCTAAGTCGCCGACTTCGATTAGTACGACCTAAGAGATGCTTGTGACGGTGATTTCGGTGGATCATCTGCTTTATTCTCCTATTCTTTCTCCTGATTGCACCCATAGTGCCTCCATTTAGTGTTTTGAGCTCATGCATGTCTGAACTTTATATTGTGAATTGGTATCTACTCTTTGCAACCGATAACTATTTCACTTATTGATGGCGGATATTATTAATAATTCGATAAGCTCGTTTTGAACTCACTACTTTCATTTACATACCCTCGCATGTGTATATATATACGCATTCACATCAGGTCGCTACGCTCACATACACGCCAGTCTGATGTCTCCTCCCATTTGATTTCGATTTGTTTATATTTTAACTGTAAATTGGACTAGTCGATCATGATCAATTGGATCGTTGATTTCTACCACTCGAGAGCCCTGTTGCAATGCCTGCCCACGCGCCGACGTGACAACCGTGTGCTCGTGAGCCGAGTCAATGAAACTGGCTCGTAAGCTTGATTAGCACTATGATCATCTGGCGAGGCTCCAACTCCAGTGAGTATAGTACAAGACAAAAGCATGATCGATACCAATCATCAGCAACAAGAGGAGGCTTGGATCTCGAAGTCATGTGGCTCCTTATCTGTTTGCACAATATCTATGCAATAGCTGCGTCTTGCCATCAACAAATCCGGCCAACCATCGTGAGCACTAATTCTTTGACTCACCACTA
>Ga0058701_10000208_pt1 | contig 48608 bp, 27 predicted proteins | sample AgamicOrMae_FD_97039 | JGI IMG/M metagenome (GOLD analysis project Ga0058701, IMG submission 97039) | Agave microbial communities from Guanajuato, Mexico - Or.Ma.e | ecosystem: Host-associated > Plants > Phyllosphere > Phylloplane/Leaf | place: Guanajuato, Mexico | collected 2012-06-04
GATATCGAATGATGGGAAGACATATGGGCACTGGGACACAAATTCAGAGATAATCGCAGGCTCCACAACTTGAACGTGGGAATGCTGTTTTTTTTCCCGATGGGCTCCGAGCAACATTGCACCGATTGAATAATCTCCAGCGGGCGTTACTCGAACTAATGTTGCTATCGATCCCACTTGATACTGTCCAATTCAGTTAGCATTGATTCAAATACGGTAGTGCTAGTTGATTAAATTAAATTACTTCCTCTCCATTTGGTAGTTTGCTTGTCAACGACTGTTTGCCTCCTCTCGTCGAGCTCCCTTTTTCACCAGGATCCACCAGCACTGGCAATCCATTTGTCCCACTCGTGTTCAAGTTTGAACTACTTTTGAAATGCCGCGGCACACTAGCAATTCATGGAGGCCTGTCATCTCATCTTAGAGCGAATTTGCGCATAAACTATCAAGAACTTCAATTTTATTATCCAGTTAAAGTTTTCAATTGGTTTCACTAGCTTTCAATTGTAAACAAGGCGCGCGGGTGGCTGTTCTTTATTGGGCCGACTTTGATACGCTCAAACTAATGAAGTGGTATCTTTACCCATTTGGAAGCTTCTCCCTCTCTGTCTGTGTCTCTGTCACTGTGGGACTGGACTTTTAAGGCTGCGATCGAGCAGTTGTATGACATCTCCACTCAAACGGGCCTTTGGCTCTCATCTGGGCGCTATTTGAACATTCCAAACCATGTTCGAGGTGGATGAAAATTTGGTACCAACACATACAATTGTCACATTTCCCTCTTTATGGCTTGGCACCTTCAACCCTAGGATGGGATCTCATTTTGGCCAGAAACTTGATGCGTTCACCGCTCCATAGTCACAAATCAATGGACATTGAGAAGCGTCTACTTGTGACCATCTTCGTTCCCCTGGACTGCTCCTGGTCGGTGTCAGGACAACATAGAGCGTAAATTATTAGACTACATCACCACTTCGACCATACTGTGAATACTTTATCACATATTCTTAGGCTTGCATCATTGGGCCGCATTATCGATTTGATCGAATCGATGTCTCGTCTTCATATTGAGCCTGATCCTCCTCCCATGACTTCAGTGGGTGCACCACTAGAGAGGAGATTTAGATATTGTTGAGTGCTGGTGGTCTTACAGACGCGAGTCTATTTTGGGTCAATTTTGGGCACAACAATCGAATCTGGAATAGTCTGCAGCTCGTCAGCAATGGTGAGGAGCAGCGAACTTTTAATGTTCGTCGTCCTCCCAGTGGCGCGAAAAACAAATTCACAGAGAGGCGACAAATTTGGCATTAGACAAATTGGAGCAAAGCTAGACGGAGCCCGTTTAACTTGGCGACGATCGAAATGTAGGGATTCACAAATTAAATTTCAGCTTTGCGAGCCTTTGAAATGAAAACCGACCGTAATCGTGTATGCGAGCTTCTGCGTAAACGAGAGATGCAGCCTCGAGACGAGTGTTAGTTTAACTAGATCTCGTTTACGAGCAACGACCAATTTGAATTATATCACAAGGAAGACATCCTGGCAGGCTTGGGACGAACAAAGAATAGGGAGGCGAGTACATAAGTTCTAAGTTTTTATTGGTTGTATATGTAAATCAGTTAATTGTGCCAACAAGGCGCGAATAAATTAACCATAATGCAGACTCTCCCAGTTGGGTGCTATTGGAATTGCACCAAAGCTGGCGATGCAATTTTTCTTAATCATCTCGGTAGAAAACAATCTGACACAAGAGTGGACAAAGAGAATTAGAGACACATTTGCTGGGCTTGCCTATGCACCATTAGAGGAGGACTACGGCAAAGCAAGAACTCGACTTCGCCGTTTGAGAGAGTCGTGTTCATTCTAAACGGGCCAGTCGAGAAAGATGTGGTGCTACGGTGTTAGAAGTGGAGTGTCTAAGTTGGCCGATCGAGAAAAAAGAACGAACCAGAGTGTAGCGAAGAAGTAGTCTGAATTGAGTTTGACCGCAATTAGTCATTCGCGAATCGAGCTTATGGCGCACCTAATCGCGAGGAATAGGACGCTGCTTAGTTCCGAGCCTATCTCAGCGAGGAATGGGATACACAGTTGGCCCACAGGGGGACAGCCGCACAAATCAAGCCTATGCTCTCACTTTTTCCCCCATTCACCGTGATGTTTCTCGTCAGCTCGTGCGGGCTTTCATCCCGACGCCCATCAAGGGCAGACTCGACCGACCGACCGCGAGGGCCCGCCGGCGACTTTTCTCAGACCTTCCCAAGGGTGTGTGCTAAACGCTTATGCCAGTTTTACCCGATGCATGTTTAACCCCTAGCGCGAAACACTCCCCGCTCCACTGGTCGGTTAGGGTTCGGTACTCACGCCGCAATTTTATAGTCCCCTCTGGCCGGCCTATCATTGCGAATCAGTAAGTTAGGCATCGGTATGGGAAAATCCTGGTTGATATTGATATTTTTTTGATCTCTACATTCTTTTATCGATCTATCAACCTATAATCATGTTCGATTATTCATAAGGGAAACAATCACCGAAGGATGGCGCCGTTCAAATTTAGCGCGCAATGGCGAGACTGTCGTGTAGAATAACTAACGACAACAGAACGCGTATCAAATATGGACTGTACATTCCAGACCGATGCAAACCGCACACTCTAGCCACCAGCATCTTGCTGTGAAACAAAAATAACAATATTCTAACGATCATGAGCCTTAGCTCTCCACTCGTATTTTACCTACCTGAATCTCTGAAAATTGTCCCAAATATATTTTTTAAAGCCACAGCAAGATCAAAACACATCAGCTAGAATTATTACTCAAATATGTCAGAGGAAGGGCACCCCGTTCAAGTTGTTAGATTAGACAAAAAAAGCAATGGGCTCGAACTCAATCTTCAAGCCTTGGCTGAGATCTGTTTGAATGAAAAGTGTCGCGAACGACCTCTTTGTATAGTCTCTATTGCTGGTGATTTTAGAAAGGGTAAATCATTTATGCTCAACTTTTTCCTCCGTTATCTCTACCATGTCAGTCGTAAGCAACAAAACCTCAAGGCGGGCGAAGTTGATCATGAAGCTTCTGATGATAACAAGGAAAATCGACCAACTGAGTCTTCCCTGAACCATGACGGTTTTGACAAAGATTGGCTTGGTAGCCCAAATGAAGAGTTGAAGGGTTTCTCGTGGAGGGGTGGCTCTAAACCAGAGACCACTGGTATTCTGGTGTGGAGTGATCCCATCGTCGTCACTCGCCCCGATGGTCAGGAGGTGGCTGTCCTACTCATGGATACCCAAGGAGCCTTCGATTCACGCCAGACGATTGGGCAAACAGCGATCATTTTTGCTCTGTCCACTCTTACAAGCTCCCTGCAAATTTACAATGTGATGAACAATATTCAAGAAGATAACCTCCAGATACTTGACACATTTTTAGCTTACGGGCAGCTCGTGTTAGATAAGTCGTCCGAAAAGCCCTTTCAAGAGTTGTGCTTTCTAGTTAGAGATTGGCGATCACCCATGGATCATCCTTACGGCTACGAAGGAGGCGCCTCTCTATTGAAAGAGAAGCTCAAACTGGACGATGAGGATCCAGATAGTTCTGATAACAAGACAAGGAAAAGGATTGAAAGTTGTTTCGAGAAGAAAGCCTGCTTTCTGCTTCCTTATCCAGGTGAGAGGGTTTCGGTTGAAGAAGGGGGACCATTTAGGGGGCAAATATCAGAGATGAAACCGAACTTTGTTGAGCATATTCGAGTCTTCGTACCCATGGTGCTCAGCCCAAAAAATCTCTTGGTTAAGAAGATTGGTGGCGAGGTGGTTAATGGGCAGTCTTTGTTGGAATATTTCAGAGTTTATGCAGAGACATTCAAAGGAGAAAAAATACCAGAGGCCAAGAATTTGTATGATGCTACTGCCGAAGCGAGCAATCTTGCGGCTGTGGCGAATTCCAAGAATTTTTATCTCAAATCTATGAAAGACATATGTGGAGCGAATAAGCCCTATCTCAACCCTAAGGTCCTGGAACAAAAGCACAATCAACTCTTACGAGAGTCTCTAAATATGTTTGAAAACACGAAGAAGCTCGGCGAGGAAGACTATTCCAAGTCATTCTCAGATAACTTGATGAAGGATTTAACATCTAGCTTCGATGAGTTCGTCGAGATGAACAACTCCAAAAATATGTTCAACATGTGGGGTAGTCCTTTGATCATGTTGTGTTTTTGGTTCCTAGCATTCACATTAAGCCGCATTTTTGAGATAATAGGCATCGGACCACTAGCAAATCTTTTTTACCTCCAGGCTACAGTATGCTTCATTTCCATCATCGCGTATCTTAGTATGAAGTAAGTATCTCACAACTTTCACCTAGATTCGTCGTTCACCATCACTGTTCAGTCTGAAACTAACTCAATCTATCCCGAATACTATCATGGAAATAGGTACACCGGTAATTTTCCCGAGGTCATAGTTGCCATAGACAAAGTGGCTGAGTACTGCTGGGTCAAGGCCATGGACACGGCAATAGGTCAACTTACTCAAAGAGTTCAGCAACATTAAAAAGATACGCGTTAATAGTTTGATGAGTAGACTGAATGGGATCTAGTTTTGAGTTGTCTAATTCTGGAATGATGATCACAAGATTTTGTTTCAATTAATGATAAAAAGTGTTCGCCCGTTTTCTATTATTTTTCTATCTCACATGTCATCAGCTAATCCATCGGCCTGCATCAACATGCCTCGTTCTTGTAAAGCTTTGAGTTTTAATCTGTCTCTGTCGCTTCTCTCCTCTGCCTCGCGAGCTTGGTTGGCTAGTATGACCTCAACTGGCACCTTAGTGTAGCCAGGTGGATGGGGCTCAATATTCTCGTCCTAAGTTAGATCAGGTGAATGAGGGATGAATTGTTAGTATTGAGAGGAATTCTTTGTGGCACACTAGGATGAGACCTAAAGACGATTGTTGAACTTACTATCTCTCCACATAGGACTACATTTTCTCCTCTTATCAAGAATACTCCACGATCAATCTCCCCGTACTCCTGACCAATGTAGATTCTCTCAACTGCTAGATGAAGAACTAGATTTGCAAACTGATCGACACTCCTGAGTATTCCAAAGAGCGTTCTACCGTCTCTCAGTAACACAAGGACTCTTTTATCTATTTGCTCCAACAAACTGGCGAAACCAGGTAGGTAATTCTTGAGAGGTTGTACTGACATGACTGGATACAATCCTGACGGGTTGAATTCTAAGACGCTTTAGGTCGTCGCGATAAAAGGAGCTAACATGAGTAGGTATGAATACTGTTGCTAAATGTTGGAGGATAAATGGTTATGTTTCATAATGGTCAAATGTGGATATAATATAAAGATTATATAGATGATGGTGAGGAGACCATGTGCACGATTGAAATTATGCGCACATGTTCGGCGGGAAGGAAAATTTTCACCCCTTCGGAGAAATCACAGCATAATCAAACAAGTGATTTGAACTGATTTATTAACAGACAAAATTAACCATCATTGAGTAGGCAACCATTCTTGTTGAATAGGCGGTTTTCGAAAATTGAGAATAGAATATCGGGTTTGTGTTCGAAGAAGTGTTGCCATCTCATCTCCTCCAACACGTCCGAATCGTCAAATTTTACCAGAAGATAAAGCTTTTGTTTCTCAGCTTTGGGGGAACTCTCATCATCCGACTCATGTGGTCCATCAATACCAAGCAGTTTGACGAACTTGGCATTTCTTTGGAATCCCGATAACTTCTCTGGATTTTTTGCCTTGAAATATCTCCTTTCGAAACGGGACAGCGACTTTGTGAACTCCCGCAACTTTTTCGGACAGGTTAGATTTGATTCCTGTTCCCAAGTGTTCTCTTCCTCGTCATAGTCCTTCCACTTGATTAAGAATTCTCTCCTTTTTGTCGCCTTATTGTACCTCCAGGCTCTGATTGCCTCGACCTCGTAGGCAATCTCTTCGTCCGACATGATTTTTGGTGAAAGAAATGGGATGGAAAATTACTGGGGAAAAGGGATGGTAGCCAATGAGGAAATGGCGGCAGAAAAGGGTGGGTCGAAGGTGGTCCGGACCCCTGGAATCAGAAGTGCAACTGACGGTGTGTTGCCTATGGCTCGCGCAAGGCAGGAATTCGGTGGTCGGCCGAAGGAGAGAGGCCAGTTGAAGTTATGGCGGAATTTGAGATGCACGGATGTGGCTCGTCCTCGTCTGCGAGTTCGGCCAAAGGGATGAAGGCAGAAAGAAGCAAGGAAGCAAAGGGGCAGAGGAATACAGAGACAGAGGTAGAGGCGATTGCCAGGCACGTGCCGGAGTTGGGCAACAAGTTGGTTCTCAATTATTCCCTACGCAACGCAGAGTCATCCCATCCCAGCCAACGAGTCACTGTAGGGCAAACACGGAGACTCGCTCAAATATGGAAGCACGATCTGAACCGCTCGGATCCCAATTAGTTCAACCCTTCTTGTGGATCACCGACTAGCGGTAATGCTTCCGACGAAACAAATAGGCGTGGCCGTGGGAACAAGTGGGTGTCTGTTTGCTCCCGAGTCCCGAGGATGAACCGAGGGGGAAATAAGGTGCGGGGGAGTCTGCGGGATAGAGGCCATCCAAGCTAGCGGTCCGATGAGAGAGGCCCCGAAAGTTGTGATCCTTTTACCTCAACCTCTTGCTTGGCTTGATCTGCATGTCTTTACGGTACATCTAGATGATTCAGTGTGATATATAAGTGCTTCCCCTCTATTTCTCTTCGGGACCCGGGAATACACAGTTCCCCTCGGGAAAGGAAAATCGCCCCACGGCCGATTCCCGTGCCTTGACACATGAATTTTCACCAAGAAATTGTCAAAGTGTTCTCACCAATCGAGCATTCACTAGAGGTACGAACCGACGACACACTGTCGTAAAGATATTCACTGACTCATATCTTTATTCTAAGATATCGCATAGAGAAGTCATGATGTTTCAAGTGTAGTACAAGCGGACCGGAAACCAAAAGAGGAGCAAGAATGAGCTTAGACGCGTTCATCGTTGGTTTGCTCGCTGAGCCGTTTGAGATAGTAGACAAATCTCTGTGGAATTAAACTTCCGTCAAGGGGACCTGATAGAAGATAGAACGCCTTTATGGGCGTATATAGTTGAATATTTAATAGAGTATAGTTCACATTGGATTTCCCTTAAGCTTTCATCGAACTCGCAGGCACATACGTAAATATTCGAAATATGTGCATAGACATTTGTTATGTCTCTCTATCTAAAGGTATAATTCTAACAGATAATTTCTCATGAGTATCCTTTGCTGATCATCAGGCGTCTGAATTCACCCGCAGTGATGTTCACAGTTTGAGTTTAACACAGATTTCAACTATGAAATAACTGAGGAATTTCATGACAACTATAGAGAGAAATAAGTAACCAATCACGGGGGCAAGCATGCTATCCTTTAGAAGCATGTCCTTCATAGTAAATGGCTCAACATCTTCGCAACTCGAAATACTGAAACCAAAGGCATTGGCACGCGTCAATAAAGTGGCCAACTTGTCAAAGAATACTCCCTGTTTTTGCTCCCTAGGCCCCTCCGCCTTTTCCTCCTCATCCGTCGTCGAGCTAGTGTCTCTTCTTGCTCTGCTGCTGCTGCTGTTTCCTTTATCGCCAATGGCCAACTCCTCATTGCCAGTGGTTGGGCCAGTGATCTCCACCGGCAGAGCAGTTGTTGATTCAACAATTCGCTCTATATTGCGTACATTTCCAGTCACATTTGTCTCGGTCCTTGTTTCCTCACCGGAACTTGAGGAACTCTCAGAGCCGCTCGCATAGGCGTTGATATAGTAGTCGGTTAGTGACATTATCTGAGGCGGTATACCAATGATTCTGGGCGTACCTCCGACTGGAATTAGGTCTGGGTCGCAAGGGCACATTCCGAAACCATAGCGCGTTATGATCAGGGCCTCGACGGCGTGCTTGAAGTAGGAAAATTGGGCCAGATGTTGTAGCACATAGGGGACCTCTCTTATACGGATTAGGAAACCGGAGAGAAGTATGAAGGGAACTGTGGAGACACTAGCCGCAAAGACGGCCGTCTGCATGCTGTTCATACAAATGGCTCCAAAAATCAACCCTTTGGCCTCGGCTATCATGACTATCAGGATCAGAATTAGCGATTGAACCATGTAGCGCCACTGTAAGTAGGATGCAGGTTGTCCAGTCATGAGATAAATGATTCCGACACTTATTGGTGGCAATATGATGGCCATGGGCAGTTCGGCGAACATTTTTCCAATGATAAATGTTCCCAACGAGTACCAACCATTTCTGATCTCTTTAACCAAAACATGCATAATGAGTGGGAACGAAATGGCAGTAAATGCCAGCATACATAACCCAAAGGCATAGTAGACCATAAAGTGTAGGCCAACATTTTGGAACTGAATTCTAATGTCGTCGTGTTTCTCTTGGATCTCCTCAACACCCAGGCTAGCGTATTCTAGTAGATTAATCTCGGGCTTGTAAAATGGACAACCATTTGGTATGCCCATTTTGGGCCCATAAATGAGGGCCACAACTAATGGTATAAATATATGAGCACCAACTCTGATTGTGCATAATAATGGATCACGGGTATTTGATAAGAAGCAACGTTTAGACATTAGTGAAACATGGCGCCAAAAAACACCATCACTATTTTTGCCACTCCTTGGGGTCATAATTCTGGAATCAATATCCTTGTTTGGCAACTTATCCTCCACAACATAACTCTTGCTTCTGTCTTGAGACAGATCGATTTCCACATAGGCACTGTCATGATTGTTCAAACTCTTGTTGCCCTTTTTATCTAATGGATACAATGTTAATTGGGAATCAGTTTGGGTCTTTTTCAAATTGTTCTGATTACTGTATAGATTTGTAATATCCTTCTCGTCGATTGTTTTGGTTTCCCAATAATTTGTAAAATTGTACCTCTGCTTTGTGGAAGCCTTGAACTTTTCCCTCTGGCGCTCCACCATCACCTCGATGGGCTTACGGCCATACTCCTCAGACGCTAGCTCGACCATAAAAGAGGCCGGATTGTAGCCCTGCGCCGGCATACTGGTGCCACTGTATTTGTTTATGCAATCCTCCATCTCGCTTGGGGGGCCCTGGTACATGGTTTGGCCTCCAACGGCCATCACGTAAACCGAGTGGAACAGATCCAAGACATCTCGATGCGGCTGGTGGATAGTCAGAATGATCGACATTGGATTGACCAGATTGTGGGCCTTGCTCGCCTCAACCAAGTCGCGCAATACTTTAACCGTACGGTAACAGGTCAGCGAGTCGAGACCAGACGTGGGCTCGTCCAAGACCAGAATGTCGGGCGAGGACAACATCTCCTGGGCGATGGAGACTCGCTTGTATTGTCCACCCGATAACTTGTTGATCCTAGTGTGACGACAGCGTTGCAGGCCCAGCAGCTCGATGACACGCTCGATGTTCCTATCATGATTGAAGTCGTCCTCGCAATTCTTCAGTCTTGAGGCAAACCAGAGGGACTCTTCAGTGGTCAGATAGCCTATCAGGAAATCGCTTTGCGGAATTGTGCAAACAGTTAGATGCTTTTTGGAAGGCGCTCCAGTGACCCTAATGGTGCCCTGGATAGCAGTACGATACTTTCCAAACAAACTGTTCAGCAGCGAAGTCTTACCGGCTCCACTGGGGCCCAAAACGGCCGTTATCTCGCCCGATCTAATGCGCCCATCCACGCCCCTGAGGATCATGCGCGGCTTCTCGTCCTTGGAGCCTGCCCCATTCATCAGCAGATTGGCCAAGCTAAACTTTTGGTAGTACTTTTTCTGCACCTCCAAGCTAAGGTTGGCCCACTCGATCTCGAATTGGTCCTCGTCAGTGTATGTCCTGCGTGTCGATTCGCGTGGCTTACCTCTGAACAGGGCCATCAAGGGCGAACGTCTTGGTTGCCTGGGCGACTTGCCCGTTCCAACACAATCGATAGCTAGCAACGAGATGTTGTCGCCCTCGTCCTTGTTTGGGGCCAAGGAATTTGCCGTTCCTTTGTTCTGCTGGCCAGCCCCCTGCACTGCTTGCTCATTATTGCTATCATTATTGCTCTTCACCGACCCCTTTTGAAGCTGGTTACCGGTGGCCGACTGAGCCTTTTTGCCGGGATTGTTCATTTGTTTCCTTTGCTGAAGAGCAGCTGGCGGCGTACTAGGTTCATCGCCGGCCGTTTGTTTGCCATCTTCCTGGTGCATATTGATGGCCACAGTGGAATTGTCACTCTTATTTAAATCTTTCTGCATATTATCTCTCTCATTTTGTCTCTCTGAGGCCACGCCCCGCTTGCTGCTCCTAATCTCTCGCTGGTCATCCACGGCCGGCTGCGATGGAGCGTCCACAAACTCCTCATTAGCTATACTCCCATCGGCTCCATCGCCGACCTCTATTTCATCAAATACAAACACCGGATTCTGTTGGCCATTTTGTTGCAGCCCTCGCTGCTGGTCCACCGCTTGCTCGCTAACCTGCTTGAAGCCGGTCAGTGTGGCCATTCTTGCGGAGCACTGTTGATTGCTTGTCCCTGTGTGGTCTTATCTTGTATACTGTCTTCCGCCTATTTAGCTCTCAACTTCTTGGGCTAGTCTAAAACTTAAAGTGTCCAAAAGATTAAATCCACACTCTCGACCTTGCTCGCTCTTCAACTCTGGCCTCTGTCTCTCTCTCTCTCTCTCTCTGTCTCGTGCAGCTCTGATGTTTGAAGTCTTCAGTTCGGATTTATCTGCAAAAATTGGAGATATTTTGCACACACTCACACACATACGACTATAACTAGGTACTGGCACAAACTCGAGATTGGCTCCAGTTATGGCGCGTTCACGGCCGGATCACTATCCGTGGCACTCTCAAGACAATCGAGTAAGGTGGTGCACGTGAAGTTGTTGCGTCGTCGTCTTCGCCGTTGTTATTGTTGTTGTTGTTGTTGCTGGTTAGATGGCTGATGCAAAGGTTACACACAGTTCTCCGAACGGCAACACACAAGCACTGGCAAACACTTGGGGCATGAGCAAAATGAGATGGCTCCCTCCACTTCGACAACTTGTTGCCTCTGTTGTTTTGCAATAGAGCAGCGGTTCCGACTCTCAAAGCCGGGCCCAACTAAGTTGGATTGTGGGATCTTTTCGATCTTGTGCATACAGCCTTGTCTTGGAGCTGTCTCAGGATGTTGTTTGCACGCGCTCCCAACTATCTGGAGCGAGTCTTACACCATAGCTAAGGTAGCGTGAGCGTCTTGCGCGTAATGATAGGGCGCAGAATATGCGCACTCAGAGCATTACTATTTGCACACACACAAATGAACAGGTGCGCCCCATCTAGATGCGCGTGCTTGCGCTCGCTAGTTTGCCAACTTGTCCCTATGGCAAATCTAGTTAAACGTTAAGCAAATAGCTTGACGTTTAACTAGAATCCATTGCTCTATTACTCAAAAGTATTTCTTCTAACCAATTTCAATCACATAGACACTCAGCCCATCCCCAATTGGCTGGATTTTCACTTCGCTAGTTTAAACCATTTCTATTGATCTTCAAGATTGAATCATGCCATCGGCAGGATGAGCCATTATTTCACCACTCTTCCTCAACCCGCGGCTTCAATTTTCAAATATCGATCATGTTTACCTGCTGCTAACTAGTTGACTAACTAGTTGCTAACTAGTAAAATTGACCTTTTAACAAATGAACCAAGTAATGGAAATCTATTTTAGAACTTCCTCCAAGAATCAGCTATCAATGGTTCAATGTGCCTTCCCCTCAGCTAATCTCTGCTGGTTTTCTCTCCAACTTGGTGTCTGTGAATTCTACAGAAGAGGGCGAAAGTGAGGATAAAGAGAAGGTAAAAAAGGAAATGATAGCAATAAAGAGAACGTGTTGAGTAAAAAGAACTGATAACCAGTATTATCACTATTCGGCTAGCTAGAAAGGCTCGACAGAATCTCTAAGGACAGAAATTTAATAATTTTTTCCGAATGAAATTCAGCTAGTAAACACGTGCTCTCCTCCCCTCTCCTTGACATCGCCGTACGATTGCCATAATTTTGAGGAGCAAAAATGTCGAGCCGATGAAAAAGTTGAGAATTAGATGCAAGAGTGAAGAAATTAGCCAAATGGCGACTTGTGCTCTTTTTCGTTCCAATTCCACTCAAGCTCACTTCTGTCTCTGTCTGCGCAGCATTGGAGCCAATGAAATTTAGGCGATTTTCGCGTGACGAGTTCGTGCCCTAACTAAACATCAGGCTGCCAAATATCTTTCGCGTGCCTCATGCACGAACACTGCTGTCTTGGATGGCATCCTAGACGACGACGACCGACACTACGCCGTTTTGGTGGCCTACCACCGACTGGGACCCCACGAGGTCTCAAAGTTCATCTCACCTCTTCTCAAATGGTTTATCGCGGCTTTAGGGCGTTCGCTAGCTGATCTTTATCGGCCAACTGAGCCGATAAAGACTAGCTCAACCAATCAGTTTTGTCGCCACCAACCTGAGATATTGGAAACCATCATTGGCCACGGTGCAATTGGCAAGGATCATAAAACAAGGGGAACGAAAAATGGTGACTCTCCCTCGGCGTGCGAGTGTCTAGCTAAGCTAGCCAGTCGAGCAGTTAGCAGACTCACTTCTAGACGTCTGCTAATGTTTGACTCACCGGGGCGTTGAATCAGCTAAATATACTCTCTGCCGCCCTTCCCCATCAGTTACCCTTTACACGCTGCCAGTGAACGTTCCCTTCATCATAAATATCATCTGCCAGACGCCTTGTGTTCACTATTGGCCCAAGAAACTGACTTCACTTGTTGCGCTCACATCTTGCAATTGGACTTTTCTTCTTCTCTTCTTCAGAGCCCATCTCACCAAGTGAACAGTTCTTCAGACAGTATGAAAGTTTAACTGAATACATCTCACAAGCTAATTGGCTTTCTCTCTTCTTTTGACTCCTCTCCACCCTCGTCGTCGCCGCCGCCTTCTTCCTCTTCCCCTTCCTCTTCTCATTCACCTCCAATCCAGCGACTAGCTACCAACCTTGGCTTGCCAAACTTTGAGGGAAACTCCGAAGCTTCGAGTCGGCAACATTCACCACAGGGTCTGAAAATTCCCCCAACGACAAGTCGGTTCAAGATCACGTCTCATGCTTTTGATTCTGATGCATTGCTAGTGGCGCTGATGCCACATCCACTTGATTGCCACTTCTCTACTTCAATAAGACAACTAGATTGTGAAGTCACAAAAACAACAAGCTTACACACCGACTAAACACACTAAGTAACAAGCCCACACTAAGCAGCAGCAAAAGCAAACGATCCGCATCCCCGAACGATCATGAGATCTGAAATTCTTACGGGCACGAATGCTGGATATTCAACTGCAGGCAACCAAGAGCGGCCTTCTCTCCACGTCTCAGTGTGAACCAACTGCAAGAAGGCAACGAATCATGGCCACAATTGCAGCAGTTTCCTCGCCCTTCCTCTTCCGTCGTCTCTGCCCCTCTCCACTTCTCATGATATATATCTTTTTGGCTCGTTTCTTCGATCACAGTAAGCGCCACGACGAGAAGTCATGCTAAAGCATTGCTAGTCAATCTCAGGCACGTATCATTGGACTCTTGGACGAGGCGAACACAATGAAAGCCAAAACAGGTCTTTCTAAAGACCTCGTCCTCTCAATGCACTCGAAAATGTAGCTTCGTGAGCATTGATGGGCGGCGGAGTTTACTTCGCCGCTCAAGTTTGAAGTCTCATTTGCGAAAATCACCATATCAATTTGGCGTTTATCCAAGCTTTCCCCAACACGCTCTGTTCTCTATCTATCTAGTCAAAGCTGACCGTGATTAGATCGAACTCATCTTATGAGGCGCAGCGGTTTTGCATCCCGCTTGGGTGGGTTTTATCCTGCACGACTGATAAGAGACGAAGGGAAATCCTCGTGAAGCAACTGACATATGAGCACCGTTTCTCAATTGTGGAGCATCCCAACACCCAACTATTATTTCCTGTTTCCATATAGAGCGCCAACTCGTTAACCGTTTAACCTCGAAGACAAAAATATATCTCTAGGGGAAATCCAAGAACGATGAGTAATCTTTTCGTGGTCTCGAGGTTACACAATAGAGGGTGCGCTTTTGTATGTTCGTGCACGCTGGAACTCGTCTACCTGACTGGATCTTATAACATTTCACTTCAATTCACCTTCCACGCTCAGCCACCTTTCACAAAGCTGCCTTCCCATTTCTAAACGCAAAAGTTTAGGGGGAAAAAATTTCTATCCTGTTTGCTTTTTGCCTGCGCCGTCTTGTTCATTAATTTTGTCGTCTTCCCAATCCTCTTCCTAGCCTTTCGCTCACTATAACGACAATTTTATGGGCGAGTGAGAGCGTTTATGTGAAAGATGACGATGTGCTGGTAAACCATTAGCACTGACAGATATGTTTGCGAGAGACTCAGAAAGCTGGGCTGTGAAGGCTCCACAACCCAATCGAGAGTCATGGATCTTCAAGTTCAAGTTTACTCAACTTGTTGTGCTAGACTCTTCTCATCAGCCAGCGACCTCTGGTAGATTATAAGCGAAACCAAAATATATCTTTGGTTATTTGATGGTTATAAAACTGCTAGATTTTTATATCGAAGAATTGGCCTCTGCTTTCTATGGAAAAAGTCCTATAAATATTCTGCCTCTTTGACGAATTGAGTGCTTGCGAGGTTCTCGCTGCGAACCTTTCGCCTCTTTGGCGCGACCGTCGGCCTCTGCTACAGTTCGGCCCATGCAAATAGTTCGATGACCAAAACGAATGTTGATAAGTTCGCTGTAGAAAACATGCCCAAAATGAGCTGTATCTCTACTGGTTCAATCCTTCTCGATATTATGTCGATAAATATCATAACCACATTCCTGATCCTCTCATTTGGCGCAAATTTTATTGAGTCTCATGGATTAGGAGATCAAACTGTCTGGCAGACCGGTGCTCTACTACAGGACGAACTTGGTAAGAAGAATGAAGAAGACTTGGATCTAGCTTTCAAGAGAGACACAAATATTGATGACGAAAAGATCTTCGTAGATGGTATCAAAAAAATTAAGGTTGACGTCGTAGCTCCAAATAAGGAATTAGCCCAGTTGATGAATAGTGTAAGCACGAAGACAAACGCCAAGATGTTGTCCGATTACAAGACATATTTTGAACAAAATCAAATTGGATCAACAAGTCGGCCCATGCTGATGACTTATTTTGGTTTGAAAACAAGCACGGACGAGGAACTAATGACATGGTCAAAGAAGCTTCTGGATAATGGTAGGAAGAGGGAGAATTTGATTAGAGGGTGCGATACCGTGACAAAAGCACGCAAACAATCATTGGAACAAGTTGATGGCAATGAGTTAAGAACGATTAGCGAGATCAGGAGTCGCTCTTCAGATGAGAACAAGCTGTATCTAGCCTTGTTATTGTTCAGAAATAATTTGAATTTATTCTTGCTTGAAAATTATAGCTCCCTTTGCGCACGCTTATCGCTGGCCAGCTCTGGCGCGCAATCAAGTGGATTTGAGTTTCTGCTTTAACGAGTTATATCTTGTTGTCATCCAATTTTTCAGAAAGAAACGATTCAGAGCGGAGCAAATCAACTGCTGGTTGACCTTTTAGGAGGAACGCTTTTGGTAGTCAATAGAACGAAGCAAGATCAATTTGTAGATAAGCTTAACTATCGAATGCGTGACAATTGATCGTGTCTATTTGGATGAGAATATATTGTTTCAAGCCAAGCGGATACAAGGAGATCAATAGACACTAGAATGCTTAAATAAAGATCCTCCATCGAGAAATAGCAACCGAACCATGTGCTCCCCCCGACAGACCACCATGTCTCAGATTTCTATCACTTTGCCATCGAGGGATATAATCCGAGTGAATTCATATATCTGTCATTGCAATGAGCCGACTCTATCGGGCAATGGCGCCAAGCAGAGTCGGCTGGGGGCTGTAAGCACGTGATTGGTACTAGTTACTGTCCTCAGCTGGCCTGCATGTGTCCATGGAATGAGCTTCGATGGCGGTGGTTGTGGGGGTGTGGCGGCCAGAGAGTGCTTTAATGGTGGAATAATGTCGAATGGAGGAAAGATCCGATTGGGATTGAACTGGATCGCCAAACAATCATTTGACGATCGGAAAGAAGCCCCTGCGCTTGCTTTGGAGAGGGACCCAGTCCTCCGATGGATTGCTCCTTGGCGTTCTCACGAGTCGTGCTCATCCTGAACGTCTTTTGTTACAAAACGACAAATGTGTCTGTTACACAATGGTTGGCAGGCGTGTGTCTGCTTTGGGTCTGTATCATCTTGCGTCACAAACACCAAGCCTGACATGAATGGTGGGCGCGAGCGGATATTTCTGTGTCGGCTAATCGTCGATGGCATTGAGCTGAGTCGTTGGCCATGAAAGAGAGAGAGAATGTAGCAGAGGAAGGGCTTCATTGTTGGCAGACACACACACACACACTTGCCGTGTCGGTTCTTCTGCCGGGGGTGCCGCCGGGGAGCTGAAAGCAGTCGTCATGGAGTGAGCGATTTTTTAGGCTGCATCATCACGATTGGCTAATGGTGACTAAGAGATAGCCCAGTACACGCTTGGTGGCTGTCTAAATTGGACTTGCTGTAGTAGTGATCAAGGATAGAGGATGTGCCGGTCGGCCAGTAGCGTGTCCTGCAAAGGAAGCTGCCTGAGATTGGGCGCCAGAAATTCTCCCGTTCTTCTCTCCACTCACAGAGTTGGCATTCCCCTCCCTCTGGACTGGCCCTTTCAAGGCTGCCAATGCGGCGCTGGTCGGCGCGCCAAGCAAGCCGTTGAGTCATTAGACGGCTACGCCTTCGTTGTTGCACTGGTGGGGGTAAATAGAAGAAAGAAGGACTCGCACAAGCACGCCGCTGCAACTCGGATAACACCAGCAAATGGGCGGCCGACCGACCACATGTAGCAGGAGGCATGCATGTGTCAGTTAGTGTTTGCGTGTTCGAATCCGCTCACTTCGGCGCTCGCTCTGCCCGCTCCTTCTGGCCTGCAACAGTTTGCGTTCCATATTCGTCGCTAGTGTGTGTGTCTGTGTAAGTAAGTGTGAGACTTGGCGCCGCGCGATTATCTCCTCATTTGCTTGATAAAACCCCTCCATCCGTCAGAGGGTTTTCCTTTTTCGGCTAGTCCAATTCTTACATTCAAACTCTTCCGAAACAATCTATAGCTTTCAATCTCCAAAGTCAATACTTCAAGTCAATTGAAAAGAATTTGCCCAAAAACTAGCTTTTTAACGCTCTATTTTTTAGTCATTTTACCCTCCAAAAGAAGAACAAATCTTTAGCTTCTAATGTTTTCTTTTATTAATTTTATCTCTAATCAAGTAACTAAAATGGGTTCGCGAGTATCTCAATTGAAGAAACAGAATAGTGGAGAAAAAAAGTCACCCGAGAAAAAGGATCAAGAGATAGCTAATGAGTCGCAAGAATCATCGGGACATCCAGAGCCCATAACTGGATCGTCTGAACCCTCAGCACTCGAGCCCCAACCGGCTGCCACCGATCTCTCCCAGCAACCAACTGTAGAGACATCACAAACTGATGTTGGAACGGAGTCGCCCGAACAAGTGAGCTCTGACAGCGCTCTATCGCCCACGGAGAACTCTGAACAGCCATCGTCCAAATCGGTCTCAGCTGCCACAGATGAGACCAACAAGTCCTCTGAAGAGCCTCAAACACCAGCCGAGTCTGTGTCTCCTCAGAGCGATGAACTGAGAGAAGAACCCAAGGAGGAGTCAAGTGACCACAGTGGTGGTCGGCCTCTCGATGAAGCATATTCTTCAGCACAGGAGAACCAAGAAGAGGTACCTCAAGCTGTGTCTCAAGATGTCGGCGAATCAGAGTCAACACAGAAGTCACTAAATGTCCAGGAGCAGGTGCCAGTGGCAGAGGGCGTTACGAACATTAACGAGCAGTCGCAGGATGTTGAAATGGCAGCAGAGACCCCGGCCGAGGAGTCCCCGATGACTGAGGAGGTCACGCCGGTCGAGAGCGCGCATTCGCAGCATTCTGCCCAGTCTCCAGATGAAGATGAGGTAAAACCAGTTGCTGTTGAGCCGACTCCGGTGAGTGCCCCATGCGAAAACGAGCAGGCACTCGCCACAAAATTGGAGCAGACCCACATAGAGACAGAGTCGGTCCCAGAGGCACAACAGACGACCAATGACGTGCAAAATCCTGAGATAGAGGAACAACCCACAACTCAGGAAGCTCCACAATCAATGAACACCGATCAAACAGAGGTCCAACCGATTAAGCAAGAGCAACAGGCCGAGGCCCCGGCAGATCAGATGATGACCGATGAGCATAAGAATGCCTCTGAGGGTGAAGCGACGCAACATTCAGCTGAGGAGAGTCCCGCACCGATCTCTGAGCTACAACAAGAGCAAACTCCTCAGAAGGAGGAAGACACTTGTAGCCCACTTGAGGACAAGGCACAATCTGGAAGTTCTTCCGAAGTCCAGCAGAGCGATGAAACCGACCAAGGAAGGTCTGAATCTGAGCCCGTTCAGCAGAGTAACAAGGCGGAAGTTAACGGTTTTTCGGACCAGGCAGAGCAGGAGGCTGAAAAGTCAGAGCAACTCATCAATTTAGCTGATGAACCCCAACAGGTAGATGATAACAATGTGCATGTAAATGGTGCAACAACGCCGGGCGTTGAAGATAGTGAACCTAAGGTCGAGGGAGAAGACAATACAGATGATCAGGTGATGAAAAAGAACGAATCAAGGTTAGAGCAGATAGAGAAAATCTCTAATGAGGCTCAAGAAGAACTGCCAAACAACAATCACTATTATTTAAGCGAAAATGCTAATTGATCAGTCATGATGAGTTGTTGTTCAGGTCATTTTTTGTACAGGGATTGAAGATAGATTAAAGAGGAGTGAAAGATTTATTTAATATATCATGTTGACTGCTCAAAGGGGTTCAATAAACCTGCAAATAATGATGAACATACGAAAAGAGGAGGAGGCAGGACTATATACAATATCTTTTAGAGACATTGACAGAACGCATACAATGTAGAACTATACTCACACAAATCTAAAGTTAATGGCAATTCAGAGAATGTTTTTTATCATTTCAACCATACAAACAACAACAATAATTGATAGAGAATAAATATAGATTTTTCCTTGTTTTAATGGCCAACATCAATTAGTCTTCATTGCGTCTGTCTGCTTTCATGACCACCTTGGATGAGCAGCGCTCCTCCAAAGCAAGTGTCTTGTACCCTCACAAGCTACACTGATTGGTTTGTCTAATAGATATTTCTTCTCACGCCCCCCATCCTGACCTGCCGATTCTGCTGCCCCAGCCGGCTTGTGGCAGACAGTCAGAGACTGAAAAATGGATGGATTTCACCTGGTAGGCCGGCGGAGGTCTGGTGGTCGTTGGTCGCCATAGCTGCCGGCTGAACTTGACATTAGACCTAAGCCCTCGGATAAGATTGGTCACATTTTTTCCGTCAGTATAAAAGCACGTCCCATCCATTTGGATAGTTATCATTCTTGGAGACTCATAACTCCAGAGAGCATCTGTTTGGCAAAGAGAAGAAGCTCATATAGAAAAGCTGAAGAAGAGATAGAAAGAGAAGGAGAAGTGAGACAAGCTGCGCCGGGATAGAAGTCGGCAAAATTTACAACAAAGTGAAGAAATTTATGACCAAACTGGTGGGCATTATGTCGGGAACATTCTCATTTAGGATGATTGTCTTGGCGGCAATGGTCGTTGGTTCGCTGTTGCTTGTTTCGACAAAAAGTTTAACATCAGCCAACCTGACTGCTGCAGACGAAGTGAACGACCTCAAACGATTAATTAGCCCAAGCGGAGCGAGCGTGCAAACAGCAACTGGAAACAGGGCAAGCGTGAACAATTCGAGCTCAGCTAACCGAGAGGAGCTGAGAAAAAGCAGCCAGGAAGGTGGAAAAAACAGCAACAACAACAGCAGCAAGAGCGGCAAAAACAACGGAAAGGAACCACTCCAACTGGAAGGACTTGCATCGGCCAATCACAACTTGCGCATGCTGCCCCAGGCAGGAAGTTTGCTTCCCTCGATGATGGATTTTGGCGCCTCAGTGGGACGTTTCAAGGCGCTCCCAAGGGGCGCCAGGCGTCTTGACGAGGACGCCAGCCTCAATGTGGCTCCATCCTCATCGGCAAGGCTCGCCCATGACGATCTCCTGTTGGCCTCGAGCGGCGGTCAGCTCATCGGCGACAAGTTCGTGCTGCCCAGCGACGACGAGAGACGCCGTGTCGAGGAGTTGGTGTTGGCGGCCAGCAGGCCAGCCAAGAGGCGCTCGTCGTCTTCTTCGTTCGGGGGCGCCGGAGACAACTTTGCCTCGCCGGATTTGTATGGCAAAATCGTGGACGATGGACAGTCCGATTCGACGTTGGACACGGAGCGCACCAGGAGACGCTCCAAGCTGAGCGACGAACTGATAGACGCCAATGAAAACTACAACCGATTGGCAATGCAGTCGGCGAGGAGCCGGCAAAGGTCCATGACTCAATCGATGGGACGCCGCATGGCTGTGGGACAGTCGTCGGTGGGCCTGCAGCAAGCGCACAGACGCGCCCACAATGGACAGGCTCAGTTCGAGCGGCGCCAGGCGGGCCCTGGGCTGTTGAGTGGGCGCCGAGCTCAGGGCGCGGGGGGCTCTCAGCGGCGCCAATCGGGCGGCCGGGCGACGCGTGGCGGCGCCGACGGAAGTGACTCGGAGCAGGACGAGCTGGGCGACGACGAGGACGAGGAGTCGGCTGCTTCGGCTAAAAGGGCGCACAGGAGAAGGTCGTCGGAGTCTGAGGCAGACGAGGAGGACGATGATGAAGTTGAGGAGGGCGAGCAGCGAGCGGGAGCAGCACAAAGGAGACGCGCATCTAGCTCGGATCAGCTGGGCAAACTTCACAGGGCCCAGCAAGCCGCCAATGTGGACGAGACCGACGAGGAGGACGGGGCCTCTGAATCGGTGCTAGCTAGACGAGTGGGTGGCTCCTACTCTGGGGCTGGTCGCCAGTCTGAGGACATTATCGACGACAACTCGGCCAACTATAAGGTCGATCCCGAGCTAATTGGGTCCACCTTGGCATTGGAGGGCGAGAAGGAGTCGAGCGAGTCCAAGACACAGGCAGAGGCGGCAGCAGCAGCAGCCGCCGTCTTGGCCTCATCTCAGGCCCACCAGCAGCGCCACTCAGCAGCGGCCACTCTCAAATACAAGGCACAGGATCTGCACGCGGCCGCCGGCCACCATCATGGCCACCATCCGCACTACTACCAATACGTAGAGGTGCCCAAGAAGAAGACCTGGAAGTATGGCTTCAAGAGGGGAAATCACAAGCACGAGATTGAGAAACACGAAAAGGGACACAAGCACAAGTTTCACACAACATTCAAGTGGCACGCCAAGGAGAAGTGCAAGAAGAAGTCTAAATGCAAATCAGTGGGCAAAATGGTCTGGGAGTACAAGCATCACAAGAAGGAGCATCATCCTTAGATGAGATTCCTCTGTCTTGAATCACCTCCATTGCAGCCACTCTCAAATCTGTTATCCTATCACACTGTTAGAGAAGAAGAGAAATTCTATTTAAGTCTAAGAACCATCTCGTGCCTCATCAATTCTTAATTATCATGTTAAACTGTTGTAAACACGCAGAGAGACAGTAATCAAATCAAATAGGAAATAAATCCTATCACAAAGGGTTGTTTATTAGATAATTTCAATGATTAATCTATTTCTTCATCTCTCTCTCCCGCCCGGAGTGTGTCCATGTGTGTCTTCTTCGTATGCCAGTGTCTGTCTGCCCCTCTGTCCCTCTCAGTCTCTCTCTCTCTCTCTCGCCCACCCTGCGCCTATCCAGCCATCTTACTACATAACTATGCACTTCCAACTATCCCCTTGCCTCCCTATTTACTCTCTTCGCTCGCCGACTAATCTAGATATATATCTGCGAGCCTCGGCAAATTGGTTTGCTTGCAAGAGGCCGCCTTTGATGTGCAAATATTTCAATAACCGGCCTGCTGCCTAGTTGACGCCAGTTGACGAGAACAAATATGCTTATAAGTGTAACCATGTGTCTGTGTGAATGTGTGCCGCTCTGCCTGGGGGCTTGTGTGCGTGTGTACGTGAGAGTGTGTGTTGTTAGGCAGCCATTTCTTGTATGCCTTGCCGAGTAACACTGAATCGTCTCAATATATGTATCCCATTGTTGTTCCTATGTCATCAATGGTTCCCTTTCTCAAGTCTGCTCCCCAAAGCATTCGCTGTTCAAGCTTACGCGTGGGAGTCACTGGGCCTTGCTCACCATTCGTGTCGAGCAATCTTCGCGGCTAGCCACCTGGTGCATCAAGCCAATCGACACGAGACCACAGCTCTCGACCGATTGGCTTGCCAATCGTTGTTCAGGCCTACCTTTCTTGTCCAGAAAGTTGAATAAAAATAAACCTCTACCCAGTTTGCATGCTCCCTCCCATTAGTTAGTGCTAATAATTATAATACTAATAGTAATAATGATACCAATTGCTATGATAATAAAAAATCATCAACTATATCGAGACTGACCTGTCGAGCTTGATTGCTCAACTCCTGAAAATAGACACACTCTTTTGTGCCTCTCGTTGCAACGCCTCAAATTCAGCACAGGCTTTTTCACTCTTCTTCAGAAGCTCACAAGCTTGGATTCAATGGAAATCTCTTCCTCTTCAAGCGATGGTCTTGCAAGCAATGTTTGCCAATGCGCTGAAAGATGAACAGACTCCATTCCTTTGAATGCTGCTTGACATTAATTCAATTCAGTTGTGCCAGTCCATTCAACTGAATTGCATCGATTGAAATTTGGGCTTCGTAGTTCACGTGGTCACATCCTGACGAGCACAGAGTTGAACGTTTTCATATCTTTTGATCAAGATTTGTATCATGATATTATTCATTCATGCTCGCAAACGAGATCGCCTATTATCAGTTGCCGTTCCACTAGGCGCTACACTTGGCCTCCGCCGCAGTCCATCCCAAGGAAGACGAGAAGACTAATATACAAAGTATCAGAGCGGGAATTCGATTAACAGACTGACCAATCATTTTGTTTGTTCCTCCACATCTGTGGCCGTCTGGTCAATACTGAGTAGAGTTCCTCATCCCTCGAGAATTGCGTGCAGACCAGTTCGTTGAGACGAGACAAAACTCATCATCCTGAGGCGGGAATTCAACGCAAACCAGAGTGACGTTCACACTTTGGATGGCCTTTATTGGCGCCATCTTTGCCTACAAATTGATCCCGAAGGCTTGATTGTGCACAATTGCTAGTTGCACGGCAGTTGAACTGTGGCCGTCCATACAGTTGTGTTTTGCCTGGTGGTCTTTGTGTGTGTGTGTGTATGGCACGCATGTTGGGGGCTGGCCAACCATTGAATGAGCCAATCGAGTTGCAAATCAGTTGCCAAATGCTTCATATCTTCATACGAGTCCAGTTGTGTGTGATGAATAACTGGTTCTGCCGCTGGTAACAGTGAGTGCATTCCAGCACGGCGCTGATTCATCCCCATCATTACCCATGCTATCTACCCGTGGGCCTCGGGACGTGGGCTCAGCTCAAATGTGAAGGCCGGCGCTTCTTGAATGCTGGGCCGGCCACTTGTGGTGGGCGCCTCCTAGCTACACGCCCACACCCACGCCCAAACAACCAATTGGTCGTGACATCTGCCGCTCAGTGGTTGATTAAGCAGAGGCGCCTTCCAACTGATTGATTATGGCGCTCGTCCGGATTGCTCGGCCTGCTTGCCAATTTGGTTGCCTGTCGAGCGTGAGTATGATTTATCTGCGGCCGTCCAATACTTTCATGCCGCCGGTGGTGGCCCAATTTAGTGCCAGCCAACTGAGCGAGCTCCAACAGTGTTTGCGTGCTCATAATTTGGCCAGCCTCTGTTTGCTGGCTGCCAGGCTCGCGAGTGTATCCATGCGCACCAAGCGTGCGCTCGTCTCTCACTCTACGACCCTATGTGCTCGCTCTTATTCTTTACCACCGCCACCCTTTGTTACTTCATCCTGCCTTTTGGGGGGCTGGCTCATTAATTTTTGCGCCCTCATTGTTGGCATAATTTCTTAAAAACTATCCTCAAACAGGCCATTCTTCTCGCTAATCGCCCGCTTGCCCCACATTCCGCGCAAATTGTTCCAGCGCGAGTTCTCCACCCGTTTCCATTCGTAATCGTTGGCCGATGGCGAGTGCATTGGCGTCTGCAAAGCCACCTCCTCGGTGCCCAACCGATGGCGGTGCCCCGACGACTGGCCACCACTTGCCAGGGGAGTGGCCGAGCTCGACTGCGAGCCAAAGGAGCCAGAAATTGGGCCTCCATCGGCCAGGTAGGCCTGCTGGATGCCAGCCGAGGTGATGCCGCGCGCCCCAACCATTGAGGGGCCCACTCCCAACGAGCGGCGCTGGCCAGACAGCTGAACAGGATAGATGGGCGTTGGCAGGTTCGCTGACACCGTTGAACCGGGCCCAATTACCGCCTTGTTGTTTGAAACACCCGAAGGCCAAGTAGCGCCGGCCAAAGTATGGGATTTTCTACTCTTTGCCGGGCCCAGTCGTGTGCCAGTGTCAATTGGGGCCAAGTTTGGTTGCCATTGTTCCAGCTGCAGCGACGCTTGTGGGCCCAGAGAAGACCCACTCAGCATTCCAAGTGAGGGTCCCAGGAGGCGAGCGCGGGACTGCTGCGTGTTACCGTGACTGTTATTATTATTACCACTGGCGCTATTGTTGATATTGCTATTACTATTGGCGCTGTTCTCCTCCAATGAGCTTGGGATGCTCAGATCAGAGACAGACTGGGGCTGCTGTTGTTGTTGTTGTTGTTGCTGTTGTCTCAGGTAGGCAGAGTCTAGGGTGTTCCAGGGTTCCTTGACATTCAGCAAGTCGATGACCGGCCCCAGTTGCTGGGCCTGGCGCTGCTGGGTCGCCCGAGCCGACTGTGCAGCGCGCGCATTGGCCTGGTAGCGGGACTGCGCTCGTGCAGCCGACTCGATGTCGTCTATCAGCTGCTCGATGCTGCGCCACAGGTCGCTGCTGCTTCCGCTTCCGCCGCCACTTCGTCTCGGGTGGCCTTTCTCCTCGGTGTCAACCTCTGGCGTGATAGTTGATTTAGAGTACGTTTTTGTTGCTTTGTTAACTGTCTGAATCGATCACTCTTGAGCTACAGTTTCTCCCATACATTTTCCTCCCACATGTGGCTGATTTGCAGCCCTCACTCGCCAACACTTACCTCTTATGATGTTCGCTTGTTTCCTCTCGATCTGGGTCGACTCGTCGGCCGCTTGAGAGGTGTCGTCAGCCGACAGCATTCTCGATAGGCGGCCCACCGAGACTTGCGTCGGATAGTCGCCCGCTGCGGAGTCTTTAAATGTCAGCCCGAGATTAGCTTCGTTGGGGCTCAGATCGGGCTCGCTGAATCCCGCTGGCAACAGTTGGGAGGCCATCGACTGGCCTCTTTGCCGATGCAAACTGCAGCCGACCAGCAGGGCCACATTCATCAACAACAACGAGGACACTAACGAGCACCTGAGAACCATAATGATTGAGTGATCGAAGTCTACTACTAACTAATTGATATGACTAATTTCTAATTTTCTTCCACCTGAGTCGATTGATTTTCAGCCGCTAAGCCAAGTCCAAAGGAAGCGCTTTTGATGGTGACACTGACGATATTTAAAACTTGTGCCTAGTCTGTAGGAGTTTGATGCTGTTCACGCGCATTTATGATGTGCATAGATGAGAAGAACAACAATCCATTCATAAGCTTTCCTGTTTATCAACTCCTTCACTCCTTTGGCAGCCCCAAATTTGGTTCTATTCGTTTATGCTAAATACTTGAAAGTGTTCATTTCATCTTCTGGCGCTTGATCGCTATCGCTGCCGATTCTTTTATTCTCTTGTGCTCCTCTTTCTTTCCTCACCGCCTGGAAATTAGCCCTGGAAACTAGTGCGTTCGATTAATAAACAATCCATCGATGGCTCTCGAGACTCTCACTAACTAGCTCTCTTTCTCTCCCACGTTCTTAGTCTCTCTCTCTCTTTCTCTCACTCTCTTTCTCCCTTTCTCTCCTCTCCGACTCTTTCCTGCCTTGCATACAGTCTGTTAGATGAGCACCAGATAGTCTGCTCACCACTCAGCGCGTGTCTCAATGTAAATAGATATTGTTCTCTGCTTGGGACTGTTCACGTAGTTTGCATGCGCTCATTAGGCGAAGATTGTCAATATACTCCCAATTCTACACAAGGCAAACAATTGAGATTGCTTATGCCGAATTACTAGTGAATCCAATCAACTCGATCAATAATTGTGTGAAAGAAATTGGTCAGGTGTCCGATATGATCAAGAAGACGAGCAAACTAAACTAGCATTGTGGAACAATGTCCCTTGGCCAGTGTGTTCGTTGTTGGATGGTTGAAACTAGATAGATTCCCGCTGGCCCCACTCGTAACGAGCCCACCACAGTTAAACTGGTTGATTTATCTCATTCTCCAAGGATCCCAAGGCCTAGGGAACGTGAGGGCTGCATGAACAGGCTCTCCAGCGGTGAATCCTGTCTCGCTGGATCATTGGCAAGCCCAGTTTGGCAAGCGAGCTGCAGCTCCAGTGCGCAGACTCGGTGCAAGATACTGCGTGCTCGTGCGCCACCAATTCAATGAGAACACAGCAATCACTCTTATTCTCTGTCTCTCACTGCATGCAGCCAGCCGTGGCAAGCTACCAAAACTGTGGCCACTGTCTCTGTCCAATTCTTTTTCTAATTTGAATCTGCCTCCCCCCTATTCGCGCCCACTCACTCCAATTTCCTCCACTAGTTCCTCCAACTAACCTCAACTATGGTCGTTAGGGCGCCCCTTTCCTTCTCTCCGGGAAATTAGACACCCGCCGGCCGGCCATACAAGTAGACGGGCGGCTAATTAAGGTTGCCTAATGGTGGATTATGATGCATTCATCTCGTACAATGGCCCAGATTGTTACCTAAATGGGCGGCGCGATTATAGATTGGCATTGATATTGGAGTAAGAGTTTGCTCCGTCGAGATTTGTTTTCCTACTTTGTAGCTAAGCCACTTCCGTTTGGCTAGAATCTTCATTTTATTTTACACTAACTTACATAATAGGCATTAGCTAACCAAACGAGCTTGAATAATCATCCGACGTCTCAAATTGCCGCATAAGCAAATGCTTATGCATAATTTCAACTCGAAGCATTGGCATAAATTGGCCCGATGCTTGGCGTTGGTGCACAATAGAGAGATTCATGTTGCTGTTTATCAGTGGTGGTTTAACAATCGAACGATTGCCTTTCTCATTTCCATTGCAACTTGAACCAGTCCAGCATGATGAACTATGGAAAAGGCAGCTGCCTAATGGCATGCAATGCAAAACTTATCATGATAAGGCTAGCACTAGTCCATTGTGCGCCCCCACTGGCTGACTGATGAGTGGGAGTGCGTATTTTGTTGCGAACGCTCATGTTTTGACGCCAGTATATTGATATTATAATAAGTATTCTTATTTGTTTTTTAGCTTGTTGTCTGTCTCTCTCTCTCTCTCTATCTTCCCATGGCCAATTCGCTCGTCCACTCCATCGGAGGACAATTAATCTGGAAACTCGTTGTTTTGCACACCAGCTTATTGGCCCTCATTCGGCCATGTTGAGAGCAGCCATATGCGCCGCCAACATTGTTTCCAGCTGCCAACGCTAAACTCAAGTGGCTCAATTGCGACGCGGACCGGCCCAATTGTTTTTGCTCATCTGCAAGAGGCTCAAGTGGGCCCCAGTTGGAGCTTTTTCGAGGGACGACACCGGAACCGCAACAACAAAATGACCACCAGCTGCCCGCTACTCAAGCTTGAGTGCAGGTCTTGAGTAAGCAGCAATTTTTCTAGACCGTCGATAGTGTTACCCTCGATCCATTCGGCTATGTTTGTGACCTCTCTATTTGGTCTCTTTTTGGTGGCCACTCGAAGGGTTCGAATGGGAATTACAAGCGATGATACTGTGTAGTGTTTCTTGCAACGATCTTCTTACGGGGTCGTTCACCTTGAGGAAGATGATCACATTTGGGTATCGAGACTGAGCAAGCATTGAGTTGGGGAAGCTACCCAAATCCTCGCTTCTATCACTCTGCTCTGCTCGATCTGAGTCCTGTCTCGTCATGGATTCGGATCGCATTTTGTCAAATCCTCACGGGGTCGAGTGTGCTCTATCCACAAGCGCTTTGTTACACCGCAAACGCTCGGTGACATCTCCCACAGATGATCGCCTCGTTGACCAGCAAGAAAATTACAACATCTGATAATATCTTATGGACGGATCCTAGTGCCTGAGGCAGTGAAATTGATGCATACGTCGAATGTATGCAAGTAGGTCTCGCACTATGCACTTGAGCATGGCTGGCGCATTATGGATTAAAGCGGACCAAATTTAGATGCCTCTCTGTAACCTTAATCAAAGTGTCAAGATTAAACGAGCAATTCATGGCCTAGACAGTGTCCGTCTTCAATTGATCCCAGAGTGTAAGATTGATCACTCGGAGAGGCCATAGAGTTCGAGGTGGATGATCGAATCGTTCAATCGGTTGAAGTGGGGGCAGATGAAGACTGTCCAAGCCTGAATGTTAAAAAAAAAAATACTATGCCCGCTGGGCATCGCACCGGAAAAAAGCTTCAAGATGTCCGCCCACCACAGCTACTCAACAGCGGAACTAATCCTTGCCAGCTCGCCCGCAAACGGGAGGGCCGCTTTTTTCACCCTTGGCTCGGATCATTACTCATCAAATGGTGCCACTGATCACTGGCAAGCTAGCGTTGCCTTGAGGGGAGGTGTACTGTTCACCAGGATGATATGTTCTGGTCTGCCGCTTAAACATGGTGGGCTTGGTGGCTGAGCGAAATTTGTGTGGGCTTACATTGGCTGTCATAATATTGATATTTATCGAGCTCCTTTGTTTACACAGTTGCCGGATGAGTACATGCTGTCCAGTGATAAATCACCTCCAGCTGCAACCCCAAACGAAACTACCAACCGGATCGAGTGAACCAAACGAAAGGGAATTGAGAAAATAAACTAAATTGAACGAAATGAAAGCACCACGATCCAAAGTGAGAGTGGCAAGCTTCTTTGGCCAAGACTAGAGCTGGGCCCATAGAGAGCGGGGCGCTCACTGCTGCTGTGGGCTGTACCGGTGATGGTAAGCGAGCCTCTCGCGGTAAATACATATATGAATATATATATATGGGTTTCAATGGGCGTAACTCTTCGGGTTGCGGTGGTGAGATGTGCCACATGAAATGGCAAACGATAATGCCATCATTCCGTCATCTGCCCGCTTCTTCAGATTGGATCCAAGGTACTAAAAGGGAGGCATGCAAGAGAGAGCAAACACACTTGTTCACATTCGATGGGCCGGTCGCGAAACGGTGGCACATTTTATTATAAATGCCAGGGAGAGAGTGATGTCATGAACTTGGCACACTTGTAAGGCATCTTTGACCGTTCGATGTGCTCAAGACCGCAAAAGCGTAACTTGTTCAACCATTAGTGGAGCAAGGAGAGAGAGAGAAGGAGCGGAATATGATTGCGAACGGTGCCATAAGTAAACCATCGCTAAGCATAGGGGCGCATGTGGGGGCTAATTCAAGGAGTATTCAATCCATCGAGCCGTCATCAGAGTGTGCCTGTAGTTGGTCGTTTTGGATGAGGAAGAGGAGAAGGAATTCTTCCTGATTGTGTGTTATATTGAGGAAGCATTCTTCTGTGCCCTTGGCGTCGGCTGTTCACCTAGTTTGTCCCCCAGTGGGACAACCTCTAGCGAGAATAGGATTATTGAACATTTTTACGCTTCGTCCATACCTTTCCTATGATCTAACGCTTGCTTTCCGGAGCTTTGTTGGCTTCTAATAGACTCTCTATTCTTACTTAGGCCTCAACATCTTCACGCGCCTTCCTACTTTGAGCGTTCATGTAGCTACTAGTCTAGCAGGCCGCTAGTTTGGAGCACCGTGGTGGACGGTGACTGAGCCTGCAAAGGTTCGGCTCGCGTTCTAGCCAAAACCAACTTGGGACAACTGTTCATTGGGGCAATTTTTCCCTTGCACACTTACTGCCAACATCGGGCACAGACTGAATCCAATTGAGATTTGAACTTTCGTAGACTGGGCTTGTAGACATAGGAATTGGCCGGACCCTTGAGAATTGTGCGGGCGGTAAATGAGGGGCATGCAAAAATTGTATACCCAACTAGAATCGTGTTCATGGGTAACATAACACTTTCTACAGTTCTCACTGACCATCAAAGAGAGGAAAGGTTTTCCATGATCATTCCTGCCCGGAGAAACGAATAATTGACAAGGTGGACAGATGGTCGCACTTCGAGTTCAATGGATGCTCCAAATGCGTTCAGTAATCCGTTCCAGATTTACTGGAGGATCCTTTTAGGTAGCGGTTTTGGTCCCATTTTCCAAATGTCTCACGGGGCTCAGAGGTCTTCCCTTTAGAGGCAGCTTTTACTATGCGGAAGTACCATGGTAAGTACGGCGAAAGCACTACGAGAAACAAGCTCATTGGCGCTATCGAGCGGCAGGTCTCTTTTGAGCGTTTTGCGCGCCAACTGAGAGGCTAAACTAGTCAAAACTTTGGAGCCTACTTCGCTCAATATCTGTTTTGCTTCAGCTACCTGGCCCTCGTTTGGCAAATCCATCGGTTCTCTGTCATCCTCAATCTCATTTGAATCCATGAGTCTATTCTGGATTCTGGATCTCCTCTCTCTCGTAAACTTGACCATTTTATAGAGTATGTGGGCACATCTCACTATTTGTATTAATCTAATTAGTGGCTCGCCTTGTTTTTTCAGCTCACTGATCTTCTCACCGAGGACTGGAATGTGAGTGACAAATTCCGGTGACATGTATAAGCTATCCAAAACTTTGACTCCGAATCTGGCTATCTGAAATAGTAACCCATTGAACGATTTAGAGCCTACCACTTTGAGAGCCTTCCTCAGATCCTCTGACAGATTTTTCCACAATTCAAATCCTTTCTTTGGCGCCGTATCATCTAGCTTACTGGCCTGCACTACAAGGGATCGCTCGTATTTTGGCATTCGGGCCAGTGCCGATCTTATCCGGTCTCCCACTCCACGTAAGTCAACCTTTTTTGTTGAATGGACAACATTTGCGTTTTTGTGAGATTGAGTATTTTCAAGCTCGAGAACATCGACTAAGCCCCCTCTATACCAATCAATTCGTGTTTTTCCCGTACGAACGATGGGTTTGTGTTCTGGGGTCGAGAGCGCAGATGCAATCAACCTACTTACAGCTGAGCCGTTTCCCGTGCCTACCTGAGCCGCTCGGTCAGCGGACTCCCTAGACTCTCGGATGTTTGATTTATCCAACAGACCCAAGAGGGTGGTATCGTCGGGGTTTCTTTCCCCAGTCGCTCCGAGAGACTTTAATTGTGTTACTACGGCCAATCCTCGGGCCAAGGTGTCGGCGTACTCGTCACCTTGTTGGATTCGGGCGTTCAGACGTAATACAATCTGGTCCATGTATTCCTTGGGATTTTCTTCCAGAGGAATACACATTTGAAGGGGATTCCACAGCTCAAAGAGCTGGCTCCTAACGAATGTGTCTAAGGTCTTGGCAGCATCTCTATCTAAAGGACTCAATTCGTCATTAGTTTGGGGAGCATTGTGAGCTGTGCAGGGAATTGTGGCTAAACCAGTTAGTATAATACTCGCTATTAGCAAAGGCTTGAGTACCTCAGTCGAGGAAAACATCGTTTTTCTAGTTTCTATCCTCTATAAATCCAGTTGTATAAGCTAATCTCAGTAAGTATTGGTATATTTGCAGAGCTGAGGCATCAAACGATTAGTTGACCTATTCGTTGACATAATTTTCTATCGCCCGCTTGATCAGACAACTTCTGAACTAAGCTCGATCAGAAGAGGCTAGCTGCGTTCGGTGAGATAGTTTAAACTGTTCTCTTTGTCATGTGCAGGTAACACCAGTCTCCCGCATGTCTTTAGTTTTCTTTCGAACCAAATCTTTGGCGCCACCACCAGACAAGAGAGTGAACAAGTGATCACTGAGGCTCGCCTTCATGGGGGAGCCAGACAAGAACAAAGCCCATTCACGTGCCTCATCTCGCGGGTCTACATTGGGCCCCGCTGCAAAAATCTGTCACCACATATATTGCGACCCTTACAATCAGGGAGAGAGAGAGACAGAGAGCGAGTACCTCAGACCGCTGGCGAGATCGGGCAGTGTGATGTGATGGTCTGATTCTCTCGTGGCTTTCATGTGGCACGATTGTCGCTCGTGCCAACTGATCCACCAGCTTCAAACAGTCGAGTTGGTGTCCCACTACTGTCGAGAGTCAGCCGGTCTTGCTATGTCGGCCAACCTCCCAATGCACCACTGCACTATGGAGAGCTCGCTTCTAGGCAAAATTTTTGCATCAAAGCGCCCCCCACTATTGTCTAAAAATAAACTTGACCACCATTGTTCAGACTCGCTACTCTCGCCTGAGTCACATGACGTACGGTTCGCTTTGCCTGTGTTACAACAGACCTTCCATCGGCCTGAAGGCCTAACATTAAGAGCGTGGGGGCGAGTAGCTTCGGCAGAGGTGCATCCAAAGGTTCATCTGCGATAGTTTAAATGTTCATGGTCAAAATTGACCCGTCAAAGTTGCTACCCGCTTGCAGCCATACGGGAACCATGAAGTTTATTTGCCCCCACCTGCCAGTTGCAGCCTAACACCGCGGCGTCCAGCTAGCCTCTGGCATACAACCGCCCTCACTGGCCCATAGCTGAGCTTCTCTAGACTGCCTACGTCTGATCCCGTAATCTAGTGGCCCAAATATGCCCTCTTCTTAATCTCCTTCAATGAGCGAAAGGTGTGCTATAGCGGCGAGTTTCGTTCCGGCTGGCAGGGTGTGCAAATGATCGATAGAGGCCTAATCAATGAGCTTGTTTGAGTGCCATGATCGGTCTAGTCGTTTCGTAGTTCCACACGCGCGAAGCGAGATCAAGATCATCATAGAGACTATGTTTCTGCCAGTCGGCAGACTTTTTCCATTTACAAACCAACCAACTTGCGCCGCCGAGGACTCGTCTGATAATTCCCTCTATTCTGATTATCGGAACCAGTATGTTTTGGTTGAATCAGCTGTCCCTCATTTGCCGAGGCAATAAGGAAACTTGAGAGGCGCCATAAGGTCGCTCGAGAGCATCATCTCATTGATTTGCATTGCTACCAAGTCGTTAGGGCAGTCTGCTAGCCAAAAGAGCCCCGCCTACAAGAAAATCTCCCACGCTAAATTGCCCCGAGGGAAACAAGCCGCCAAACCGACACAATGCCCACTTCTCCCCTCGGGAGTGTGCGCTCAAGTTGAAAATTTTCAATGAGTTCACATAAGCAACACTAACAATCCGCTATTATCACTTTTATCTGCCTCAAAGATCTCCCCCATCCTTGTCACCCGTCCGGCTGGGCCAAGCTCCCGCTGCTAAAGCAGACAAATTCTTCACGCTTTTTACTCGGTCATTATCAACTACTAGCACTCTAAAGCAGGCTATTCTTCATACCGAGATGCCCGAAAGTGACCACAATTGGTTATCACTAACGAGCTCATTTGCTGGAGGCTTTGAAAGTTTCCGCCGACAAGCGATCATGTCTCCATTCTGTTTGCTCGCTCTACGCCCCCTCACCACCAGATCGTCACCGTTGTCCCATAGCACACCATATTTCTAGCTCGCCATCTCTCGCATGCAAACCAGTTGTTCCTCTTGCGCTTTCTCACTCCATCTCATATGGACACCAGCGAGCATACAAATACCAGCGCGTACTCTTGATCGCTTTGTGTCGCTCGAGAAACATACCCAAAAGAAAGGTTAATTTACCAGACTGCTATCCACTCAAACGGAAAGTAAAATCTCCCGAGGCGAAGAGTAGAAATTTTAATTCATTAGTAGGAGTGTAGAGTGAAAAAGTAAGAAAGTTTAGAGGAGGAGAGAAAGTGAATTTGCATAATGATGAACTTAGGTAGTCGTACTCAAGCGTTAGTTTGGTTGTTGTGCGTTTCTATTTTGGTGCTACTTCTACATGTAAATTCAGCACCAGAAGTCCAGGCCTCAGGTAAGTAGGAATTGGCTGCACAACGAGGAACTATTATTTCCTGATTGGTAAAAGAGCCTCAGGTAAAACTCCCCGATGAAAGGGATCCCTTCTGAAAGGGTCTGAAAACTTTTCTCAGGAGCCCATCTCATGACTTGGAGACTCGGGGAGCCTCTAGCGACTTTGCTCTGCTGGGGCCGTTCGAATGCGAGACACAACCGGACAAAAGGCACCAATCCACCTCGGATGGAACGGTCTAGGTTAGTCGCCAAGCAGACGGGTCTGAATTCGGCGAATGGATCCCATGCGAGAAGCCTGAAAATTGACCACCAATTGTTCACACCTTCTTTTCCTGGAAGAGCACAACCTTGAATGACCCGAGGGTTGCATTATTGAAGCTGTCAGGAACAAACCCTAACCACCTACAATCCCCAACATCCGATATGAATCTCCACTTATTCCAACTCCCGCACACTCGCACTGGCACGACACGAACTCCAGCCCTTCTTGAAAGAATCAGGCGATCCACCTTGACCGATGATGCAGAGAGGATCATCAAGCAAGGTAATGCCATCGATGTGAACAATGTTGGCCAATTGATTGAGCTAGTGGAAAAGAACGGGGCTGAGGAGTGTCTCACGCGAGTTATTTGCGAGTTGACACAAAATGGGCGCTCTCATGGTGATGCTGGCACCAAGTTTGCTCAATCTTTGCTCAAGTTCCGTCAAAGCAAACACGCTAAGGTGAAGAAATACACCGACGCAATGACGATGGGGGCCAAGGCAAAGAATGCTGAACAATGTAAATCACATTACTCGCGTTGTAACCACTCCACCCAGGAGATTGTTACTGTGGGTAACAGAATTCTTGGACGCTCAACATAAGCCCACTTCAAAAGGACACGAAGATAAGATAGAGGGAGATGGATAACGCAAATAAATTTCCTCTACTACTGCAGTTTGTATAGCCGGAATCAATTGTTTTAGATTCCTGTCTTGGGGAAATGGCTATATGCTGAGATCTCCTGGGATCTGTAGATTCTGGTCAGTTCTAGAGTTTGCATTTGAGTGTTTATTCAACCCGCATCTTAGATGGTGGCATTCATCATGAAAAGTTCACTTTTGTATCTGTCAGACCGAGAAAGTTTCCCAAGAGACCCCTTTTTCTACAAAATCTACAATATTCAAATAGCGGTAAGGTTCATGAATGGAACATAATTGGGTGTAATATCCCATTCATTCGAGTATGAAAAGTGAGCCAGTTGGTAGTCATTTCTGGGGAAAAGTTAGTCCTGTTCTTATGGGGCAGACATGGATAGCATAGTTGGTCGAGGTTGGAGTTGCGTGCTCCGTACATGAATCTGCATGAACCCACCCCAGCTACTTTTAGAGGAAGTATAATTATGCAAGCTGGGCTACCAAGTTGAAGGAAGGGATTGGGTTGAAAAGACTTCATCACGCTCCAATGTCGATAGTTCCAGACAAAATGTAAAACCCTCCTATGTCTCCCTCTAACTCTTCATAATTTGGATTCGATCCACGAAAAAGTCCAATCTTATCTCAGATAGTATACCCCATGTGGGAGTGGGAACTGCTCAATACCATAATGAAAGAATAATCTCTCGAATTCACTGAAGCGAGATATGGATTGCGTGATACAAGAATCTCATCTGGTCCCCACGAAATTCTGCAGCTGAACATTCTCTCCATAAGGTTGGCTCAAAGAAGTTGCTCGCATTTAGAGCACAGTTGTCTCACTATCGACTGACCATAACTATCTCTTTGCAGTACCTCCTCTAAGGGTGAGCTAGATCATCTGGATACTGTCTTCATAAGTTAGGTTTCCGCTTCATAGTTATAGTTGTTCGCATCGATTGATGGACAAGAAGATATGCCGTGATGGAAAAGTCGTTAGATCAACCGAGTGGAGAGACCCACTTCAATAATGATTGGGGAGTTGAATGGAGCGACCCAATGATGCGTTACGCTTCAAGGATAATCAGATGCTGTGTCGATCTTGCCCGCATCAATCTTAAGGAAGAGTCAAAAGCGAAAAGAGCAATAGGACTAAGAAGGAAACTTATCGAAAGAAATCGGGCCTTTTCAACGTTTTCTAATTCGGCTTCCCTATTCACCGTTTATATGATTTGCAAATTGATTGTTAGCTTGTACCTGCAAAACAGATTCAACACAGCTTGCTACAGGCTGAAAAAGATAGCTGCTAGTTGCATGGAAAACTCCACCAGCTTGGCATGTTTTAGTCCAGATCTACTCAACAAAAGGAGCATCAACTGTTCAAAGCTCAATAATCACGTAGGTTTAGAGGGAGAGTGGAAGATCATGCACGAAGAGTATCTTAGTTCAAGAAACTCTCTGAAGACTGTTGGTTGTCCATTTATGTACAACGGTTTTGTCATGGAGTGTGGCTACATCTTCGTCATAGTATTGAATATTTGTTTGCTCTTCGTTGGGTTCTATACTGATATTCTCCTCGGTCCGTTCCCATTTAATTCCATTAAGATGATACTGCGAGTGCCCGGTCAGGAGAGGGAAAACTTAGAGCTGACCAGGAAACAAGTGGAGTTGTATGCGACATCGAGTAACTCAGCATTAGAGCTTCTCATAGAGAACGCTTCAATCAAGAGAGAATTAGGATCATCCTCATTCCGCAATTGTGGAAAGATGAAAGATGAGCGGTTCGAGACTAGCGGAGTTAGACAATATTTCGATGATCATCACTCATCGATTCTACAACTAGCCGATATGGTATCTGCTGGTAGATTGACAGCATTAAATTTGCGACCAGAACGCGTCCAATCCATGGCCAAGAATTTCGTAAGAGTTTTCATAATATTTGTGGCGTTCTGGCAATTTGCCGAGTTCGGATTGCTATCAGTATACTGGTTTATGGAACAGGTTCAAGATGATCAGAAAATCTACTTTGAGACCTTCCAAGATTGGCTATTCTTTGTAGAATTCTCCTTGCTACTCGCATTCGACAGCGTGCTCGCTTCTTTCTTGCTTTCTTTGCCTCTCATATTATGTCTAGAACAAATTGCCTATACTGATGAATTGATGGATATGATCATGGTGTGCATACGCAAACTGGTAGAGCTTCGGGAGTGCAAATTATACTTGCGAGATCTCCTCAAGATTCAAGCCTATTCACAGATTATTGCAGGAGGGAATTCAAAGCTAACCAGGAGATCATTTGCTGGCGAGTTTCACGAGGGCTCCAAGTCTCACCAGAAGAATCACCCTTTGGCTTGTCATAACAACGTGGTGGGGTCTAAAGTACAATTACCTAGATTAGAATCTTCTCCCATGATTAGTAAGTTGAGATCAGATGCTCGGACGACGATTCTATTCACATTGATGCACTATAAGATTTTTGCTGAGCAATTCAAATGTATGAGGACCCATTTCAGCGCACTCGCTATGCACGCATTCGTCGTTGTCATCACTACCCCAATGACGTTTCAATTGTATTACAACTTCATGGGACCTAAGATGAGGATTTTCCTTGCAGTCTATGCCATCGGTCTCAATATCAGCATAAACGGTTCATACTTGCCACTCTGCGAGTTACACCATAGATGCATGAGGGTAGTTAAGAAATTGAACCATCTTCTGGCACACACAATTGCAAACTCTCAGTCTTCTCAAGACGATTGGGCTGTTTCTCTCGCACCTGTTGCAGGCGATTGGACTAGTCCAAGCTACTCCTTAGGTCATTTTGAAGATCATATCACTCATATGTTGCGCAGAGAGCTCAATCACCCCGATGGACTGTCGACTCATTATACGATAAAGGTATGCCAAGTGAAACTTACCTATGGGACCATCATCAAAGTATACTTCTGGTTAAGTGTGATCATTGTTCCATCGTTGCTGTCCAATTCTCCGGAGCCACAAATATCCGAACGTCTGATGAGATTTGCTTGAGCTAACTGCTGGTTGCATGCTTGCAGAGTAGAGGTCCAACTCGCCAGAAACCTGCTGAGTCCCTGATGATACTAGCACATATACGTTCATATATTCTTTGGGAGGCCAAGCTCCATTTGGTTCCTGTAGCAAAACTAGGGTAGAAAATAAATTTGAACATTCAAAGTATCAAGCGACATCCCATTTAAGCCATCTCACAGAATCCAGTAGGAAGACTGGAGGACACTCGTCCCAGTCACCTGAGTCAGTTTTTGCCTCCGATTTCCTAGAGACCATTTGTAAGGCGAACTGCATCATTTTGGCGATAATGACTCAATGGTGGTGCAATTGATTCTTGCATAGCTAGAGATGATATTTGCAATCAGATGGTCGGCTCCAGCGGCATCGGCTGCTTTTCCGCTCAATTTCCTCATTATACATGTATCGGAAGCAGAATTTGTCTGATTAGCCGCAGCCTCATAAGTGATGCAGACGATGTGAAACTGACTTGGATCCAGTTCTCCAAAAACCAACTTCCGCTCGTTGTATAAGACACGCTCTAGATTATAATCCACTAATTGCACCGGGCTGCAAGCCTCTTGATCGCTAGATTCGACTTTAACGAGCCCGGCCTGCTCTCGTGCAGGATATTGACACAAAAGTGGAACGAATTAAACGGAATACGAAATTTGTAAAACTAAAATCCTCACTTTATTGGAGAGCTCCCTGTCCTTATATACACGTTTTCCCTGATGAGCGGGCAGGGTGCACTGACTCACTCGTTGGGATGCGTCAGCCCTGCCTATAACTCCTGACTACACAGCATTCGCTGTCAGATATCCGCCGTCATTGGAGGCCAGGCTATCCAAATCAATTCCGTTCTCTGCGGTGCCGGCTGCTCGTAACTTTCCCAAACTAAAGGGGTGCGCAAATCTGGCCCTAAGAATTAGAAAGTTGATTATGTCTAATCCCAGCTCTATGGGTCCCCATTAGCCCAGGAGGGCAATTGGCACTCTTCTGCCAACTGTCATCCGTAGAGTAGGGCTCCGCACCGGTGAATTGGATCGGAGCTTTCAGTCGTCTCGTCTGATCTGCCTCTTCGAGCAAGCTTGCGTCGCATCCCTAGCCCGTTTGATCTCGACGCTAGGCCTTCGAATTGGAGCATGTGTGTGATCTATTTTCCGCGCATACTTTCTGGAGCCGGGCAGACAAACTTCGGGACAAGCTGTGCAGCGTCATGGTATCGAGCTAGCTGGCCACCACCGATTGGCAGAGGGACCCCTTATGTGATCGCCTGTTGCTTTGGACCATGTGAGCTGTTTGTTGAATGTTGTTGCGCCTTCTGCGTCATGGCGAGATCCTCCTTGTAGGTGCCTCTAAAGTTGTCCAACCAAGACAAGAGGGGCAACTGTTTGCAATTGCAATGCAGATTGTTGTTGCTCAGATCAACCAATATTCCGCGCTTCATCCATCGTCCTAGATCTGCATAGATTTTCTCTAGTTTGTTCGAAAGATCCAGTTCGGTGAGGTTAGATAGCCTCAAGAAGGAGTTGCTCTCAATACTAGTGAGTGAGTTTGATGATAGATTAAGCAACCTAGAATTGTGTGTATGGTTCAGCAACTCTTGACGTACCAGAGCCAGTTGATTTCGGTCGAGAACGAGATACTGTAAATTTGAAGACAGTACCTCGGAGAAGGACTTGAGATCAATAGTTTTAACTCCTTATGCTCGTATTCCGAGCTCTCTGATTAATTGATAGAATCTGCACCGCGATGAATCGTTGAAGACTGCCCAAAAGACTCTCGCGATCGCGCAATCCTCGAGCTCGATCTGCTCAATCTTGCCTGGAATCCTTCGCAATAATTCCACAATGTGGCTAAATTTACCCTCGGACGCCTGATCAACAACCCTCCGGAGCCATTTTGGCACTGGCACGGGTACATTTGACTTAGATCTTCAGGACATACGACCTCACAACTTATCAACCCGATAAGCGGAAATGGCACTAGTGAGAAGGAGCCGGCTAATCTCATTTTGCCGCTGGCGAGGTGAAACCCGTCTTGTGCACAACTAGCGGAGATGGTCTCTGCTGGTAGATTGACGGCATTAAATTTGCGACCAGAACGTATCCAATCCATGGCCAAGAATTTCATAAGAGTTCTCATAGTATTTGTGGCAGTCTGGAATCTTGCCGCCCTCTTATTGCTACCGACATACTTGTTTATGGCACAAATTCAAGACGCAAACTCATGCGTCAATAAGAAGAGTAATGATCTGGTGATGAGAGCGTATGATAAACATAAACAGCCTAGCTGTACTAGGCCTCTCGACACGATAGAATAGTTGGCAGGCTCATTCCGGCGAGCCCGCAGTGCGTGTGAACGTTCACGAAGACTCAGGATCTAGCTTCCATGTTATAACTTGTTTGTCTATCGAGAGTTAGTGACAATGTATAACCCGTGTGTAAATTTATTGTTGCTGGCTACACCAGAAATAGAAGGAGCCATCATCTGATAGTTCTGCGCGTCGGCTCGGCATGTCACCTCCATTGCACTCACTTCCGCTGCACGCAGAACACCTCTTTGCAAGATGTTTACATGCTAACATCCGGAGCCCCATGACTACCCCTTCGGCATGTTCCAATCGTGTAACAGAGCGTGATCGATAGATCCTTTGCCCGTTACGTCATAGGATCTTAGCATGAAATGGTGCTTCGTAAGAGCACCAGAATCGTACGAGAATCGCGAAATGGACGACCTTGGTGCGGGCCTGGCTCCTCAACCGATAGATCCACAACCTTTACTAACCTCTCGGCATGTTCCGATCTCAGCAGAAAGTGGTGCCTCGTACGGGCAGGATTGTAAGTTTATTGAAGTGGATTGAAAAATTCTGGCGAGACTGATTTTACCCCTAGGGAGAGCATTAATCATGAAGGCTAAATGTACTTGTCGGCCAGCAGATTTATGCTGCCCACAGACATTAAAACCGGTAAATAGATGCAAACGCCTGGTTAGACCCGCCGCTAAACCAGCGCTGCTTCTCCCAAAGCTCACAAGTGGGCAGCAACATTTACTTCCGTTACATTTCCCATTGCATTTTGTCGAAAGCAACACATAGAACGCATCCACGTTAATACAGTCTAGATTGCTTACTTTATTGGATTAAGGATGTTAGAAACGACCCCTAGCATCATTAGCCCGTGTCGAAAGATACAATCGATCGGTTTGAAGGGAGTTTAATCCGCAGACTTTAAGGGGTTGCTCAGAGGTCCACTATAGAATATGTACGGTAACGTCAGTTTCTTTCTTCAAATCAATCTGATCTAAAGAAATCTCATCAGGCGATCTGAATATAAACCCTCGTGAGAGCTGGTGAAGAATGACGGAACAAGCAATATACCCAGCCAAAAGTACACTTTGATGATGGTGCCATAAGTGAGCCGAACATGCGCAACTCTAACTGTAAACTGGCTAGATAAGCGATCTGGATGATTAAGCTCTTTACGAAGAAGCCAGACAATATGGTCTTCGAAATAGTCACCGGAAAAATCCACTCGTTTCTCTCCATGAATGCTTGTGCTCGAGCTGGAGGACGGGTCTAAGCGAGACTCAAGCATAGTCGCGTTTTTCCCAATGCAGATTGCTTCGATGGAATGGGATAGAAGATAGGCTAACTCGCGCACTAGTTTGATGCAGCGACTATGCAGATCACAGAGTGGAAGGAATGAACCGTTAATATAGATGGTGAAAGCGATGGCATAAAATGAAAGCACACTCCGTATATTCTCGCCCAAGTACTTGTGATAACAGTGGACTGTAATAGGGACACTACCGAGAACGATAAATGCCAGCAGACCTATTAGACTTATCAAACCTCTTATACCTTTGAATTGTTCGGCAAACAATTTAGATTGTATTAACGCTGCCAACAGGTTTGACCGTAGGCTCATTCTCACCGCAACTATGGGCGAGTTACCTTCGACCCGAGACACATTCAACCGCTCATCGGTTTCTTTTTCGGGATTCTCATGATTCGATAGGTCTAATCTTTCTCCAAACTCTGACTCAACGAAGCACTTAACCACTGATGTCGTCCCCAAACCAGTGCCTCTATGAGGGGCCATAGCCGAACAAGCGCGGCTCATATATGTGACCTCCGTGTCTACTTTAAACTTTCGGTAGTCCTTAACCTTGCCTTGGCAACCTCTGACCATCTTCACTAGATGTTCCGCATAAGATGACTGATCGAGACATATTATCAGAGGAACTGACAGGTAAAAAGAAGCAAGTATTTCTAACAATGCTAATAGCAGGAAGAATTCTAGAAATAGCATCACATCCCGAAAGTTTTCAAAATCAATCCTCAGATCCCTCTGAATGTGATCCACAAATAGAAGGATAAGTATCAAGCCAACCTCCATTATATACATAATTAAGAGCGCTGTTGCGAAGAACTTCATGTAGATCATCGCGTTGGAGCGTAGATTCTCCGGTCGTAGATTGATAGGATGCAATCTACCGTCACTTGCCATGCGAGTTAACTCCTCGATAGATTTTTCATGGTCTAAACTCTTGCTCTTGAGCTCTCTCTTCAGAGACGTGAGTGAACTATCAATAGTTTTCTTCGAATTGCCATTTTCTAAGTTTTCTATGTATTGTATCAACTTTGCTGGCGCGCAGCTGGTGCCAGAGGTTTGCAAGAAAGTGCTACTTGAGCTGATATATGAATTGACAATCCTTCTGATCATTAGGTAGACGTCTGTCAAATCGTCTTGGTCGTTGAAAATCGACCTCATCGAGGCAAGAGAGAGGCCACGATACTTCCAATATACAATATAGCCCCCTAAATATGCGAAAATATTCACTATTATCAGGAAGATATAGATGCACTCCATGAAGCAACCAAGATATAGGAATGGATCACCAATTGTCTTAAGAAAAACTCTTGTAGATAAATATTCCTGGTGCAATACGTCCCACTCAATTTCCAAGTCCCTCCATTCTAAATCTTTGAAATTATTTAAGTGGGAGCAGTTAATCCTAACTCGATTGAGGATATCGTCGCTGAAGCAGGCTAGATTAGCTGGGTTTTCGAGACATTTCATAGCTATGCTCTTGAGAGTATAACAAGTCCTATTGAATTTATTCTTCAGACAAAGGCTAACGAAGAATTTACAACTCATGTATATGATAAATATCATCGCTACATCGGACAGCTTTGAAAACTTTTTCCTCTTAGTCGCTGTTCCATCGCCCTCTGCGAGAGTACGGACCTTTCTCGGAAAATCTTGACCGTTGGCAATCACCATAGTTGTACTCTCTCGACGTAAGTCAAGTCTAGAGAGGTCTATCGATAACTTCATCAGCCTTCGCCCAAGCTTGATCAGGGGATCATTCCATTTATTGTCGATTGCGGACGATAAATTGGATCCTAACATCAATCTTCCCATCTCAAGCCTGTCTATGAAATCATCGCCAACCAAGCTAGCCATCGTTTGCTCGTGATCTTGTCGCTTGACGCCAAGATCTGCCGACCTCACCCCTATTTTGTCATCTTACTCACATTCCAGTCAACTGAAGTTTTCATGTCCCTTCCGGACCACTGAATCCGGGTAGAGGCGCGGGCGGGCATGAAGTTTGATCTGCATTCATTCACATTAGTCTCAATATTTGAGAGAGATTGTCCCTTGACAACGGTATAGCGTCCCCCGTCGACAAAGTATCACGCTATCCATCACAGATTCCTCTCGGGCAATCAACCTTCGGACAGGCGTGACTGAAAGCAATTCCTCTTGGGACGACTTAATCAGGAAGATTTCTAAACTCGGGCTGAACCAGAGTAGTGGTGCCTGATCGAGCATATATCGCGACAAGTGACGTTTCAGTTGTATAATCTCGAATGCAAATTTTGATTTACGCTTGCAGCTTCGTCACCTACTCGCTGCACGCTATCACTGGGCGGCTCTTGGAGGACTTGATCTGTTTGGTGCCAGTGTGGAAAACTCAAAAAATTCCTCCCACATCGAGATATGGAACCCCAAGGTGCACCCCATTCCTTCGACATTTCAGCCTTCTGGATATACATCTACGGTATATGACATGGTGATTTCTTTGGAGCCGCTGATCATGAAAGTCGCCGCACGGCCCGGCTCTGACGGAAGTCCAGTTTTGGTCTCAGTTTCTGGTTACGGTGAGATACTCTTGATCCGAATCGTCTGTTTACGGGTGTTCAACCAACCGTTACCTCTGGAGCCCTTGTGATCTACGTATTCTATCCTATTGAGTGGCGACTCGGCATCCTAACTTCACTTGAAGCCATCTATCTGTGGGTGGAGCTTGTGAATGACGGTGTTACATTTGTCGTGCATCTGACGCCTCGCTCCATATGGCGACCCGTAGAGTGTTCCCAGTCGCAATTGAATTGTTCAGATTAGAGTAACCCCACAAGTGTGTTAGGTCCCCAAGATAACGAGGTTTAACTATCTGAGATCTCGATCCGATAGGCACAGCTCTCAGCTCTATCTTCCATTCCATGGGTGCTCTTCGTTGTGAGGTGTTACAAATACAGCAGACTCGATCTCTGAGGCCGGAAGAACTTCATAAGAAGTGATAGTCGCACGCGCTTGTGATCGACACCCATCAGGTGAGTTCAGAAACTAACTCAAATGCCCGGCAATATCAATCTAAACACAAGGATGACAGAAGAGGCTGTATTCATTCTGTTGCGAGGCTTAAAACGTTCTGAGCTCTTAGAGCCTTGAAAGCAGATTTGCGTTCCCTATCGATGACAGAGAAGTGAGACGCGACTTGCTCGAACTCGAGTGACGACAGGCTTGTATCATGTTATTTCAGCGTAACAATGCTTAGAAGAATGATCTTTGTTAATCGAGGCCTCTCTACGAAGGTGCTCAATCGAGATGTGCGTTATGACATCATAAAACGAACTCAAATGTTTATCGGATGCAGCTTAATGATGTGTTCCCACATCCAGTCTTTGCAGTGAGAATAGGCGAACATGAAAACTGAAGCCCTCCTTGTGTATTTTTAGATGGACATCCAATCAGTGACTAACGATGAATGCAATCGAGCGTCAAATCCGACGCGATGGATGAACTATAGGTACCTTATGATTGTGCTCAGCACGCGTTCTCGTGCTTCACTAGCCATCCGAATCACTGTGACGTTCGCACCTTTTTGGAGTCTTGAACTTGGCTGGTTCGAACGCTCTCGAGAAGAACCTCTATGACCTCTCTTATGAACAATCACATTGTTTCCCATCTTGTTTTCCGTATGGGTGAACTAAGTTGAGAAAAGTGACGACTTGAGTCGCTCATTCGTCGGTATAAAATCAGCTAGAAGAGTCCTCGTGCACTCATTCGGAAACTTCGTCTCAGAGGAATATAATCAAAGGAGAAAATTACCGAGAGATAAGAATTTAAAGTTGTCCATCGAATTCGAGAGCATGATGAGTCTCAAGATTAATGTGGTGGCGCTTGCTGTCCTGGTAATTCATGGCTCAATTCAAATTGTTGCTGGCGATCGCCAACAAGGTTACACTCCTCAGCAACCGAAAGTGCGTTTGGCTCGCTCTGATCATCACCATCACACGACCATGATGCATAATCATCTATCGCGTAAAATTTTCGATAGAGCTTGTGCGGCGTCTAAGGACACGATCGATGAAGTTATAGCTTGTCTAACAGGAAATGAAACTTTGAAAAAGACGGTAAAAGAGGAGACGGCGAAGAAATGCTACAAGGATTCATTTGGAATGGAATTCGATCCAAAAGATGTTAGCAAACACAAAGACTTGATGTGCAACAATCGGGACAAATTCGAGTCCATGACCACCTGTATCTACAAGAAAACGGCTGACGCATTGGGCATAAAGGAAATTGAAAAGATGGCAGAAGCAATGGTTGACGTTGGTCTGTGCATAATCAACGCTCTGGATGGTTAAACTCACCACGAACAATTCTCACAATCAATCAATCAAATCAGGCAGAAACTCTGTATGAAACAAATCCGGTATTGAATAAACCTGTATCAGGAATACTCTAGAGAATCGGGAAATATTGTGGGAACTTTTCTCGATGAGAATGTTCTCACTCGGAGCGCCTCGAGCTTTCGACCTGCCTGTCGTATCTTAGGAAGTCTCTGCTCTAATAAAAGCCTGAACATCTAGAAACCCACTTATCTGATAGCGCTATCAGCCTCTGGCTAAGAAAACTCGCTAAACCCTTTTCTCGAGTACAAAGTGTTCAGCCACATTCATCCGAATAGACTATAACAACCCCCGGAACTAACCTCAGAGTTTCGGAATTCGACATCAGAGTTCAAAAAAGCTTGAGTACTTCCAGATAATTTATTGCCGGCCTAGTTTGTAAGAGACTGATTCAAACATTCCCCCATCTTATGCATCTTTCGGTAACCTACATCCGATATTTAAGTGAGGCGTCTGTAACGCAGACTTCTTGGCGTCAACTTGAATAAACTATCAGCATCCCATATCATCTAGAGTCACAACAAATCATAACATCAGTCACTAACTTATCACATTACCGTGAGGGAATCATTTATGAAGTAAAAAAAGGGCTGTCGTGATGTCCTCACATGACTTGATGAGAATCTTTTGTCTTTCCAAGTCAACCCTAATGACTGGAGGGCTCTTAGATCCACCACTGGTTGTCTTCCGTCCTGGCTCTTCCATTTTGTCAGCTAGGTCGGAAATCTGGCGAATGATGCCAGACATCGATTCAGAGGCTTGACCTTGAGCTGCAATGCATAGACCGTTCTTATCGACGCATATGTAACCCGAGACTCCTGGTTGTTCAACGGCATATTCAGCAACATTCAATATCTCTGAATCCATGATGACGTTTCTTTACTCTACCTTGTAAATAGAAGTAAAGCTAATACAAATATGCTACACATCCTAAGCCAAGATTGTTTACTATGCTGAACTAGGATGTTCGAACTTCGAAGCCTCGCCTCTGGATCGTGCGCTGAAGCCTCCATGAGGAAGGGAAGATTTCCATGGGCGCACAAACTACGAAACATTGCTGGAAAGCGGACGGCACGCGACAAATGAACTGGCAGAGTGCATCTGGCACTGTTTCCCGCGGCACAAAACGTAAATTTTATTTATTGGAAGGAATTGAATTCATTCTATACCTGTTACTAATAATAGTATTTAAGGGTAATAATTATATTTTGAAATGGAAACTGGAGGCTTATTATTGAAGAAACAACTGGCCGAGTTGAATAAGCATCCAGTGGAAGGATTTTCAGCCGGTTTGATAAATGATAATGATATTTATAAGTGGGAAGTAATGATCATAGGCCCAGCCGATACCTTGTACGAAGGTGGCTTCTTCAAGGCACATTTAGAGTTTCCCAAAGATTATCCAAATAGGCCACCAAAGATGAAATTCATGACTGATATATGGCATCCGAACATAGGTACAGATGGTCATGTGTGTATATCTATATTGCATGAACCAGGAGACGACCAGTTCGGCTACGAGAAGGCATCCGAGCGATGGTTACCCGTCCACTCAGTTGAGACAATATTGATTAGTGTTATATCGATGCTTGCCGACCCAAATGATCAATCACCAGCCAATGTGGATGCAGCTAAAGAGTGGAGGGATAATTATCCCGAGTTCAAAAGAAAAGTTGCAATGTGCGTCAAGAAGAGCCAAGAAACTTTGTAAATTATGTCTAGAATGATAGAGTGTTTGAAAGTAAACAGCGACATCGGATTGGTGAGTAATGAAAATCTCTCGAACGACCAGATAATAAATCGTCTAACGCGAAATAATTAGAAACTGATAATTTATTGTCTTTTTGTTTCCATCTATTAGCTGATCGGCATGCGTAATCCGGGTTCATAGCTGATAATATGGGTGGGTGAGCACTACGATTTCACCATCACAGTATTTGAGATTAGCTTGATGCTCATATCTTGAACTTTCTTTGTTCCCTCATTTTCTGGAGGCGCTTTTTGTCCTCTTCGAATTTGGCCAGCAACTCCTTGTGCTTCTGGAGTTTTGCCTCCTTAACTTCAAAAGCATAAAAGTTGACTAGTTTCTCCTTTTCGGATTTCTTACTCTTCTTCTTCGCTTGTTTTAATTGCCTGGTATCAGAGCGCTTGCGATGTACAGTGATCCAACCATCTTCAGCCTCCTCATGAGTTGGCTTTTTCTCTTTTGGTTTCTCTTGCTCCTTGATCTTTCTAACCTTCTTCTTGAGCGATGCAACATTGTTCGCCGCAACGGATTGATTATATTTGGCGATAATGGCTTCCATCATCAATGTGGAAATTCGGATGTGGACAAAAGGGAAGTCGTCTTAAGATTCGTGGAAAGGGCATTGGAACACAAATGGAAACCTCGTGCATTTGTTTTCGTTCGCACGAGGATAATCGCATGAAGACGGC
>Ga0058701_10000209_pt1 | contig 48590 bp, 33 predicted proteins | sample AgamicOrMae_FD_97039 | JGI IMG/M metagenome (GOLD analysis project Ga0058701, IMG submission 97039) | Agave microbial communities from Guanajuato, Mexico - Or.Ma.e | ecosystem: Host-associated > Plants > Phyllosphere > Phylloplane/Leaf | place: Guanajuato, Mexico | collected 2012-06-04
CAACACCCAATCATCGAGACAACATGTAATAGACCCCATTTATGTATTCCCCTATCCCAATAAAGTATCCCGCTGAAGTAGAACCCTCAATGATATAACGTAACACACTTCTTACCGTTACACATGCTTTGTTTGTGCCTCTGCGCGCCTCCTTCTTTCTTAAACATGTTTACACCGATACATCACTTCTATCCTCTTACCTAGCCCCATCCTCTGTGATTTATAGATCTTACTTTACCCCCCATCTTATTCCATATTGGAATGCACAACGGTAGGATATTCACTGGTGAATATAGCTACATGATTATCCGGATTGCATAAGTCTGTTTGATCTTTTGGTTATCGCATTAAGCAAATACTATGTCGCCCGTCATCGCATCTACTTCGGCAGACACCATGACTCCAGAAGAGCTATGTGTTTTTGATGATTTAGCTACTGCCCTGATCATAGACCCTTATCTTGGATTCACAACGCATAAAATGAATGTACGCCATCAGGTTCCAAAATTTCCCACCACGCCATTCAAAGATATTGTTTTGCAGTTCAAAGCCAGCAAATTGAGCTACGATGCGGCATATGAGAGAATAATCAATGGTAATAATCAAATAGTAACTTTAATGAATCGCTTCACGCAGCAACAAAAACAGTCACTTAAGAAACATTGCTATCGCTACCTTCAAATCTTTGATCAGAATTCAGGCTTCGAGATTGCTCATTGTCCCAGATATTCTCAGGAGCAATTTCAAGGGGCCAAACTATGCACCACTAGGAAATGGTATAGAAATGAGAAGATAGAATTTTTGGTTGGTTGTATTGCCGAATTGACAGAAAAAGAGGAACAGACCATGTTGAAACCGGGTTTAAACGATTTCTCAGTAATGTATTCTTGTCGCAAAAATAGAGCTCAATTATGGTTAGGTCCAGGCGCTTTCATAAACCATGATTGTAGAGCAACATGCAAATTTGTTCCTACTGGACGTACAACCGCCTGTGTTAAAATATTACGTGATCTAGAAGCTGGTGATGAGATTACTTGCCATTATGGTAAGGACTTCTTTGGCGATGATAACTGTTACTGCGAGTGTGAAACATGCGAGCGAAGGGGAACTGGAGCTTTCTCATCACCAAGCAAATCTCGACAACTATCCAGAGCTAAATCATCAACAACAGGGAATCTAACTTCTAATGATCTCACGATAGATAATCTACAATCTGCCCCTAGTGGCGCTGATGTCGGAACTAACAGCCCGGCCACCTACCCTATGCGTTCGCGCAGCTTAAGAGAGACCGATGACAGGTTAAGGAGGCTGAAAGGTGCGTTGAGTACGAACAGATCAACTCCGAGAAAGACCACTCGGTGTAGAAAAAGAATCTCACCAACTAAGAATAGGCTTGTAGAGGACTTTTCATCTCGAGATTCAATCCAAAGGAAAATTTATTGAAGGGTGTTGTCAGAAGCAGGCCTGAACAGGTCATTTCGGTGATGTTCGAACAAAACGCTGAACGTGAGTCTTCAATCCAACTCTCATGATAAAGACAGGTGAAGAGCTTAAGAAAAAGGCAAAATGGGTCCAATCTATGCGTACTGTTTCTGACTCTCGTCTTCTTTATTCTCCAAGTTGATCAGTGGGTTCTTGTGACTTGAAGATTGTTTCTATTCGACCACCAGGTCGACAGTAGTCTGATGACAGATCAAAGATGATGATTAGATGGGTTGTCAAGTTTCAACAAGAGACCGTGATCGAAGTCAAGCTGGCTGCCCATAGACATCTCGTAGTTGATGAGTGAATCCACATCGCACTCAAGGCCAGCCTCGAGATTGAAATTCAAATCGGTGGGTAATCTATTCGGGGGATAAGGTGCGAAATTGTCTGATCTATGAGAATGATGGTTGTAGTAGCCCACGTTATTCTGTGTGCTATAATTTTGTTGGCCATTATAATGGATATGATGATCATTCGGATGCCTGATCGGTACCGGTTGCATATGGGATGAATTCTGGTGCGTCTGCTGGTTCGGTTGCAGTTGATGGTGTTGGTGGTGAGGGTGATGATTAGGGTGGGTATGTTGGTTATAGTTATGGTGTTGCTGGTTCATTTGCTGCTGTCCGGGTTGATGCGAGTAATGGTTATAAACTTGAGACTGCTGAACGGTGGGTGCTTGATTGTAAAATCTGTTCGCTTGCTGATAGTCATAAGAACTCTGTTGCTCATAATGATTTGTCTGTGATTGGTTCGTTGGTGGGTGAAAACTTGTGGCAGTGGTTTCATTGGTTGTCGCAGTTACTGTTGCAGCAGTTGAAGATGTGACAGCTGGAGGGTTCCCCGAAGTTTTTACTCTTTTAGTTGCCCTGGGCTTTTGAGTTTTCGCTTTCGCTCCAGTTACTTGTCCGGTCTTCAGATATTTGATAGTTTCCTCGTGTATTTGCTTATCAATCATAGGCTGAGTTTGTTCGTGCCTCATGTTAGTTTCATTATGGTGCTTTCTCAGATCTTGCATACGTTGCCTCACCCTCTCCGCCTCGTCATATTTGGGAGGTATGTAGTTCTGTGGGCCGAAGTTTTGTTGATGATGCCCCATCGATCCATTGTTCGGTGGTGTAGAGGATACTGGGGTTTGTTGCATAATAAAGTCAAAGTGGAAGCGGTAGGAGAGTTATAGTTATCACGTTGGCGATGTCGAAAGCTGTACTTGAGAGGTGGGGGTGTGAATCTTCTAAGAACCTGGTGAACGTGTAGTTGATTGACGCAATGATGCGCTCTTGGTTTTGCAGTGCTCTTTTGCATTTGAAAAATATGGCATTTCTACTAGTGATTCTAATTTATAGTTCAATGTATGGCAGGAGGAGAGATATAATGCTTTGGATGGCATCTCATATTGGCGGTGCACCTCCTCATAGATTCTACCGAATATTCCCCCCGGGGACGACTATGAGCTAACAGCAATTGTGTTGTTGTGCGTATTCGTTAGTTACGGCGGCCCGACGACAACTGCAGAATCACGGTGATCGTCCATACACAAGCAGGGGCTGTTCATCGGACTGCAGATCCGGGCACACGCCTCTTCGCTACGTTCGACTCTTCTAAATGCTCCCATGGACTATTGTTTACAGAGGCCCTCTTTGTTGTCATCGACGTTTTCACCCTACACCGGCTCAAAACTCTTTGACCAATATGTTTAAACTGGAAGACCCATCGTCGTGAAGAGCTGATTTCTCGAAAGGCATAGCATCACAGCGATAGCACTATGCCGGCAACTCAAGGTGTAGCTAGCGTTTTCAGACACAAGGTTTCCCATCATGGAGTCAATTTGATTGTTTGGTTTCAGCGAGCCAAGGACGACTTCTTTTGGAAGCAGGTTTTTGAGGATAGTAAGAGAAGATTGATGGTCAGACGGATGAGGATAAGTGAATTAACCCACGCAGAGCTAGGAGCCGATCTTGCCGCGGCGAAATTTGTCATCGGTAAATTTGGTGGTAAAATCCAAGATGAGACTGGATCGTGGATCACCCGCGTGGGACAATTGCCTAAGAAATTTGTTGAATCCTTCAAAGTTACAGCTATAGAATTAACGAACAGCAATATCTTAACGGAGGGTTTGGATAACTTTGCTGAGCTGGATTATGTTAAATCACTGAACCTCAGTAGGAACAAGAACCTGGACGATTTCGCCTGTGATATTATAGCTAGAGAATTCAGAAAGTCACGAGTTCTAGAATCGATAGATCTCAGTTTCAATGAGCAGATATCTGTGCACGGATTGAATGCTCTATTCCGTATACCTTCAATCAGACACATAAGAGCTGTCCAGACTGGGGCATCAAAATATGAGAACATGGATCTGTTCGCGCTTCTGGCGGAGGATGAGAGGCAGTGTAAAGTAGTTGTTTCAGATGATGAGACCATCTCAGAGAATACAACACCGCCTCGCCTTCTCACTGGTTAGAGATTGGAGCCTAACCTTAGCTGTAGAGGCAAATTTCAAAACCACGCGCGGCAGGCCTAGGAGAATCTGCTATGTATAGTTGAATGCCTTTAGCTTACAGGCTGGGTTTGTATGTCTGTGTATTTCGCGGTGCGAGTTGACGCCGATCACTGCCTGCCCGCGCGCCCCTCTCTGAATGCTGCCGAAAAACGTACACAAATCAGGCAAAAATAAAGAATGGTAGCCTTACTTCATGTGGATTCTGGCCAGCACCATCATCTTTCTTTGTGGCACTCTGCACTGCAACGAGTCTGTTGTCCTATGAGTCCGGTGTGTCTGCCTGTGTGTCTTTCTCTGCCTGGCTTTCTCAAACTAGAAATTGTGGTTCGGTAACGATGCGTGTGTATGAGTGTGTGTTCGCGCTTCAAGTTCTTAAGCTGGCGTCGCCTTTCCTAGTCGGTCGCAAACGCTTCAAATAAATCGAATACAACTGTCCGTCTCGTTTGGCTATCTCCATTTCTCGCTAATAAATATCTGTTTCTGTTGCATAGTATCGGTTGGGAGGGATTTCTCAAAGGAATCAATTATATTTATGTCCAGATTGTATATTGAAACATCTGTTTATGAATATTAACTAAGTAGAGTTATCTAAGGCAACGTAACTAAAAATTCACCCACACAAAATGAAGATTGATAGATCAAAGCTAAAGAGGAGCTCCTCTGAAGTTCCTCCAGATTGTAAGGCATTGATAGATAGGCTTAAAAACTGTAACTATGATCAATTACTTCACGAACTGAAACAGATAAAATCTTGGACTTGTGGTAAATGTGAACTCTATCATTGGGTTGATCTCTTGGATATTTTTGATGAAATTTTGAGCGAATGCTGCACCAGGCAACATGATAACCAATGGACATTACCCTGTGATTCTCCCGACATGGATCCAAAAAAGAAAGAGCTCTTGATGCATATAATATCTTTCACTGCCCTATTAATAGAACACAGTTTTTCTAGGCATCTATACAGCTCTATGGATCATTTGATAACATTATTATCATCCAGTGATATGAATATTGTCCTCTCTGTTTTGGGCTTATTGTTTGTGTTCAGTAAGAGGTCGAATTTTATCGGCAAGCTATCCATAGAAAAAAGACAAGAACTCTTGACGCGCCTGTCCTATTTGGCTGAGAGTTGGGGCGGCAAAGAAAACGGATTCGGCTTGGCTGAATGCTGTCGTGATCTACCGATATCTTCCTACCCCCAAAGTGCAACGACATTACATTTCGAGTATTATACTGATAAGCCACCGAGCGGAGGCGCATCAAATAATCACATGAATAATAATCGAACACAACTTAAGATAGAAGCACAAAATCCACAACATAGGCAGAATATTCAAGCACCAATAGTACCAAACTCGACCTCAGTCCAATCGGCTCCACAGTCTTACAGTCAAGCAGTTCGTCAGGTGCCCATGGGCCAGCAACTCAACTCATCAACGTCCTGTGACTACAATCTTGAAAAGAAATCGATCAACATAATTCATATTGACAATGTTGATCAACTCAAAGATGAACCAATTGCTATCATAATGGAGAGGTTAGTTGCTGCTTACAATGTTCCTAAGGACAAACAAATGCAACTATTCACGCATCTACGTCTTGCGCATTGCTTCTCTGACTTCACGAGGCGGATGCAATGTGTTCAAGCTCGTCTACAAGCTATGTCAATAATAATTTATTGCGCGCCAGCATCAGCACATGAAGTAGGCCCACAACTTCTATATAACGGATTCATAGAAGAGCTAGTCGATATCCTACAGTTAGAAGGAAATGAATACATTGATATAAAATCTGCAGCATTGAGAACATTAACCGCTGTAGTTCACCTGGACAGAAATTCTCGACTATCAACGATTATCGATGCGACTGAAACATCATCGTATCACGGCTTCCTACCGGTACTGGTGAGAAACTGTATCCAGTCGTTGATAAATGATGACAATCAGTTTCCAATACCTTATGCTACTGCTTTGTTTTCATTCCTCTACCATTTGGCTAGCTATGATAAAGGTGGGGAAGCATTGGTATCATGTGGTATGATGGAATCTTTACTCAAGATAATCAGCTGGAGAGGAACCGAGTTGGAACACATAACATTCGTAACTAGATCTGTCCGTGTTATCGATTTGATAACTAACATTGATATGAGCGTTTTTCAGTCCCAATTAGGCCTTAACATTTTCGTGGATAGACTAGAGGCAGAGGTGAAAATTTGTCGTAAAGAATTGAATGATAGTACGGATGATGTTGAGATGAATCAGCCTATGGATGATACTTCATCTGATTCACAACAACCGATGGACATTGACTCTCCTAAAACTCCTACCAATCACTCTATCAGCAAAGAAGAGGGTACTTCAATGAATCATCAACAAGCTACAAATTCCAAGTCGCTGCAAAATACTGCACAACAAAACAAGGATATCCAATGTTACACACAGAGAGGTGCTTTGTTGAAATCGATGCTCAACTTCCTAAAGAAGGCGATTCAAGATTCTACATTTTCTGATTGCATAAGACACCTGATGGATGGCTCACTTCCCAAATCTCTCCGGCACATCATTAGCAATGCAAATTACTATGGATCTTCATTATTTTTACTCTCGATAGAGTTGGTATCAGCCTATGTTTTCCAAGAACCTGCTTTGTTATCAAAGTTGCAAGAATCTCATTTGACCAAGGATATCTTGGACTCAATCTTAGATAAGCCTTTACCACCCACTCGTGAGATTTTAGCCGCCCTGCCGAACACATTCAGCGCACTCTGCCTAAACAATGCTGGTCTCCAAGCCTTTCAAGCACGTAAACCATTCGAGAAAGTTTTCCGTGTTTTAATATCACCCGAGTATCTACCTGCCATGAGGAGAAGGAAAGCTGACCTAGCTAATGATACCGCGACGAACTTGGGAAACTCAATGGATGAACTCATGCGTCATCAACCTAGTTTGAGAGCCGACGTAGTGGGTGCTATAATCAACCTCTTGAAGGAGTTATGTGAGCTCGGTGATAACCCTACTTATACGTGTTGCACTAAACTGAGTAGCAAGTCCACTGAGCCAACATCAAATCCTGTCAACATAGATTTAAGACCCTTACAACAAAGCAATAATAACGAGAGTGCAGTATACACCGATGAAGAGGAAGAAGATGACGAGGATTCAGCCTCGCCACCAGTTACAACGAATCGTGATGCCGCTTCAACCCTTAACAAGACGAATTTGACACCAACAAGGACACCTGTGCAACAAAACGAGGCAATTAAGACACCTGTACCCCTAGTCGATTATATTCTTAACGTGATGAGATTCGTTGATGCCATATTGACGAACAACTCTACCGATGATCATGTCCGCGAGTTTCTCAGACAGGATGGTTTAACTCCTCTTCTCAGACTGATGCGTCTCAAGAATTTACCCATTGATTTTCCAAGTACTCAGGCATGTGCTGGTATAAGCAGTGTTTGTAGATCAATTATAGCCTTAGCCCGCGACCCAAAGGTCGTACAAGAAGCTCTCAAAAGCTTGGACAGCGTTCTAGAAGAGCTCCAAGTCCTCCACAAGCCATTATCTGGCGGAGGAAGTGTACTTCTCGAAGAGTACAGCCAGATAGCAAGTAGCACGAACCTAAGCGATCCAAATATTCTTTCAAATTCTACGCCAATCTTGCACTCCATGTCTGCCGCTCACGCATATGTAGTGATGTTCTCTTGTATCACAAGAGCAAATCATATAGAAACTAGAAACATATGTCTATCGCATTGGGGGAAGGAGCCAGGTTTAGAGGTCTTGAAGAAAATGAGTAGATTGTACATGGCTTTAGTTTGGGAGAGCACAATCCTTATCACAATCACAAAGGGTGACCAGCAGCAAACTCTGCAGCATCAGGGTCAGAAAAGTCATCAGACAGCTACAACTGTCCCTGGTGACAGCTATGGGATAGCTCAACTAGATCGCCTACCTGTTATAAATATTTCCAGTGATAATGACCCTGAAGAGACACAGCAGTCAACTTCTCAAACAACCAGCGGTACTCTAGACTCAATCAACCAAAGCGACCAGGTTGAATCGAGAGTCACAGCGACGAAGACTGATTCTACCCAAACCTCGTCGAGCATGGATATCGACGACACAAGTAAATCATCTACTTCTGAACGCCGATCAAAGTCTAGGAGTAAGCGTCTATTAGTCGAGCAGTCGAAACTCATCAAACCATTGCTTGTGAGCACATCAAGATTGGGTAAGGGACTAGCAGAGCTGTTCTCCCTACTAGTGAAATTGTGCGTCGGATCTCCGGTTAGGCATAGAAGAAACAATCCCTCAATTGCCAGCGCATCGATCACTCCCTCACTGTCCGCTCAGAACATTTCAACGGTTTTTGCGAAGCTCATTTCTGATGGCTTATCTTGGGAGCTGCCCTCCACTTTACCAAGACATAGGTGAGTTATTTTATCTGGTTCGAACCGCATCCTGGTATCTCCGGCAGATCGTTTTTGATTGATCTATCGGTCGTATGTGATGCTAAATTAATCTATCAATACTTGCAACGTTGCCAAAACAACCAATTCTGTCGTTTTTGGCTGGATTTATCAATTGATTACAGACACTTCCTCCTTCGCCCTCTATGATCTCTCATCTAACTCGACGATTTTCAAATTCAAACTCATCTACTCCTCCAGGCCAACGTTTTTCATATGCTTTGCAGGATTCGCGCAAACCATGTTGTTCGATGATAGGAAATATCCGTTCCACCTCATGATTAGAGACTTGTTCATCACTGGTGGTTTAGACGCCTTTTTCAAAACTTTTCACAGCTTATTCACCAATAATACTGGTGAAGACTCTCAGGAGCAGGCTGTGGGGCCGAACGCTGAATTTCTAGATTCCTGGCTTTCTCTGCTCGAGAAGTTAGTGAATCCAAAGCTCATCTTGGAGACACCTCACACAATGTCTAGCAAACCTGACTCAAATTGTGCGCCCTTTGACCCCATACAATACCTGATCTATATGCACAAGCGAGCGTTTGGGGCTATCAACTATCTCTGGGACATGCCTTGCAAGAAAAGTGACCAGACCTCCGACCACATTTTAGTCATCTCAAATCATCTCTTAAGAGGCGAGGCAATCATCAGCGAACACCTGAAGAGAGAGAACCAAAAGCACAGCACAACTGTTGCTGAACCAGCTCAAGATACATCGAGCACTAACCGTCCAGCACCCTCAAGACGGCCAGACTACCCTGAAGTCAACCAAGATCATCTGCAGCAGTTGATAGACATGGGTTTTGCTAGAGAGGCCGTTGTCGACGCCTTGCTACAATGCCAAACAGTAGAGCAGGCAACAGACTTCCTTTGTTCAGCGCCCCAATCATCTCGGGCCGTCACTCGTCCCACCGACAACAGCGTCTCCGCAGCTGCCCCTAGCGCCACTCAAGATGTTGATATGTTAGCTGCTGAAGAGTCTTCTTCTTCAAAACCTCCTGCTGGAGCCGATAACCAAACTCGTGAGCAAACGCGTGAGGAGCCACTCAGCGGTTCAAAGATCGACACTTTCACAGACAATTTACTGTCTGGTAGCTTGAGGCTCATTGACGAACACCCACCCACTGTCTACAAAGTTTGCGACCTGATATTGACCGTTTCACAGCGCAATGGTGAGGATTGGCTCTTGCATCAACTAGAATACCTGCTAAGTGAAATATTAGAAATATCTAAACGTCTGCTCGCAATGACAGAGCCATTGAGGGCTCGAGATCGAAAGTCTTTCAGCGATTGGGCATCACAGCTGAGAAATGCGCCTGAGGCAAGCCAGGCTGCTAACCGGGTGCATTTGTACTCGTTGTTGTTCGACGAGAAGAAGATAACTTGTGCTCATCTTTTACACAAGAGTGGAGCTATAGATTGTCTCATACAGCTGCTAGAGGTTGGGCTAGATTTGTTTTCACTCTCAAAGGAATGCTCCGTTGAGATGGGCAACGATCCATCAAGTCTGGCCTCTCAGACACCTAAGTGGCTGGCTCATTTGATTCTCTTGTTGGATCTCTATGAGAAGGGTGCCATTGCCTCGCATCGCAAGGCTCCTCTGTTGAACAACCAACGAAGAACATGGTTATATTTCGATGAGAGAACCGGTCGTTGGTCTGCTCATATGCCTATTAACAATGATATAATTGACAAAGCTTATCGTAACGGTGAGCAGTACGTTAGGTATAGTGTTGGAAGGAAACATTATTTGACTCAATTCGAGAGGATGCTTCAAATTAACGAAGATTCTAGCACGCTCAGACCTATCATGATGAAGCTCAGCCCAGTGCCACCCAACGAAATAGTCACCAAAGAGGAGGATCTCGTGCCAATCGTTCCACGCTTGTTGGAGCATCAATCAAAAACGCTAGTGAGAGTTTGTGTTGGCTTCATGCAGCTGCCAATAGATCCAAATTCATTGCAGGCAGCAATGAGACTCACATTCAGATTGACTAGAAATTACGAACTTGCAGTATTGTTTGCGGAGTTGGGAGGTGTCAGAGCATTGCAAAGCTTACCTGAATCTTCTCAGTTCACCGGCTTCGTGTCTCTGGCCACCATGATAATCAGACATGTTCTTGAGGAGCCAGCAGTCCTTCAACAAACCATGGAAAAAGTTATACGATCAGCGACCCAACATTGCCAGCATAACCAGCGTGAGATGCACTATCTCTTGCGTGTATTGGGCGCATTAGCTTGTCGAGATGAAGATGTCTTCCAAAAACTGTCTACCGAAATCTTGCGAATAACACCATCAACCTCGAATAGAAGAGAGGACGAAGACATACGCACCAAGCCTGAATATCCACAGCTACTCAAACTTCTGCCCCCCAAACAACAATCAGATCCGATCAAACCATCCCCGGTTACTAGATGTGTTGTTGCTGATCTCCTAGATTCCTTAACGATACCAGTCCAAGATCGATCACACGAATCTGGAGGCAACATCAGGTTTGGAATGTCATCACCAGGTCCCGCTCAGGAAAGGCTACCAACCTGTGATCCATCTTTGGCACCACGATCCGGCCCAGGGTTCACGGCCGGCCTTCATCACAGAAACTCACACTCCAAGTCTTCGACAAACGCCGACTCGGACAAACAAGGCGGCATCGAGCTATCGTCATCAAATCCCAGTCAGAAGCGTCAGAATCTACTCTTGAACCACTCGATTGTTCTTCGTTTATTGGCGGAACTCACACGCTCTTATAGCGTTGTGCCGAAGATAATAGTCGAACATACTTTCACCCCATCGACAAACGAGTCAATCTACGAGGAAATCTCTGCTCTTGCTTTTATTCTCGACAACATACTTCCAGCGACACAAATACACAGTGATAGGGATGGACCTCCTCTGGCTCGGGTGTTTTTGGCCTCTTTGGCCGCTTGTAATCATTGTGTCGAGGCACAGATTGCTGTTGTCAACGAGGTGAAAGCCTCCTTGAATCGAGCTGCGGTGATGCCAGAGAACTGTGAAAAACATGCCCGCTTGCAAGCCTTGGCTGGCATTATAGGAACAATGATTGATTGCTGTCCGGCGATAACCCCACAAAATACAAATCCAAGGCATGGTAACTCCGCCAATCAACAGCTTTCCAACAACATTGTGAGACTATTTGTCAGGAAGGGGCTCGTGACCGACTTAGCAAGGATACCTCACTCATTGGATTTGTCTGCGCCGCACATGTTTGCTACTGTTAACGCAATCCTCAAGCCTCTGGAAACGCTTTCGCGATTTGTCAACCTACCTAGTCAATCCAGCTCGACCAAAAATCACTCTACTCCAGCAAAAAAGGCCTCCATAGAGAGTTCATCCTCTTCCTCATCAGGTGACGATGAAGATGTGACTGAAAACAATGGGGAAGAGGTAAGTGCTGTGGACGACCGGGAAGAAGATGCTGAGGATGACGAAGACGATGATGATGAGGACGATGAGGAGGAGGAGCATGTGGAGGATGATGAAGATCATGTGGATGATGACGAAGATCACGTAGATGACGACGAAGATCATGTCGATGAGGATGAGGAGCATGTTGATGATGAAGCAGTGGATGATGATGAAATTTTAAACGCATTCGGAGACAGTAACTACGCCGAGGACATGCCTCTTTATAATGGTAACTTGAATAGCGTGATCAATGATATCGAGGAGGTGTTCTTGCAACAATCAAACGGACCATACACAGAGCGTCTAAACACCATATCCATTCCCGGAATGTATGATGGCCCGGTTGATCAACATGAGTCTTCAGCGCCATCTTTGCCTCCTCCACCTGGCAATGTCGGATTGCATCATCCCTTGCTGCTGCGTCGCCTGGATCATCACATTCAGAACCACAACCACGTTCAAACTTCTGGTGGACCTCCTGTGATAACGCGCCCTCTCCGTTATGTTAGACCAAGATTGCTAAGGGGTACTCCTGGAACGAGCGGTGTTCAGTGGCAGGCCAGATATCCTTCGCAAACCATCTTGCAGCAATTGCTTGGTCCGAACACTGTGCAAGAATTCATGACCCTCTCAAATCAGATTAGCTCTGTTCCTGGCAGAATCTTCGTCACCGACTTTCAGAACGTACTAGCCGAAGATGAACTGTACGCTGATCACAATGATCCTCACTCTCTGAACTCACCCCACGCAACCGCCCTCTCAAGCATCCCATCTGTCATGGCTCGTTGGACTGAGGAATCGAGAATATTAGATGGAGGCACTCTCCACGACTGCCTCACTAATATAAAACAGGCCATAGTTGAAACTTTAGAAAAATTTGAAGAAGCTGAGAACCAAGAGCGTCACGATAAGAGAAAGAAAGCCAATGGCGAAGACGATCAAGGCCAACAGAAGCGCACCAAGGAGCCAATTGCGCCCCAAGTCTCGGCTGAGCAACAGACGGATGGCCTCTCAAGTCAAAACCTTGCATCCTCCGTCTGTGATAGTGAACCACTTACGCAGCCAGCGGACAATAGTGATAGATCGGCTCCGTCCCAGCCTGTTCTGTCGGATATTGTTGAGACTGAAGCCAGTACAGACCAAAACACAAACCAATTTGAGGACCCAATAACTATACAACAATTGACCCAGCAATCACAGGCCTCTCAGCAATCGTCAGGCCAGACCTCGGACACCAATCCACCACCTCCAGACAGTCAACCAGGAGAATCGGCTGCAAGCGAGGAATGTCCCGTTAACGATACCAACATGTCAACGCAAGCGACGGGTGATGCCAACGGCCAATCATGCGAGCTAACTCAAGGAACCCAATCGGGTTCTCTTCCAAGCGAGACCACCACAAGCCAGGAGCAAGCTGACAATGCAACTCAAAGCGCACCAACTGCACGGCAGGATCCATCTCAAGCGAGCACAGATACCGAGATGATCCCCGAAGGAGTTGATCCATCTTTCCTCGCCGCATTGCCCGAGGATATCAGAAGAGAAGTCCTTGCGGAGCAGTGGAGATTGAGGAGGCTCGAACAGGCGAACGCCAACCGTCAGACTAGTGCAAACAATGAGCCTCCGTTAAGTGAACAAGCCTCAACTAGTGGAGGAGGACCATCCACCTTTCCCGAAGTCAATCCAGAGTTTCTCGCTGCTCTTCCGGCCGAGGTACAGGAGGAAGTGTTGGCACAACAGCGAGCAGAGCAACAACGTCAGGCCGCCGCCAACTCGAATCCAGATCAACCAGTTGATCCGGCCATATTCATACAGACTCTTCCACCTAATCTCAGGCGTCAAGTACTCGCTGACATAGACGATAGTCTCTTATCCTTATTGCCCCAAGATTTGGCCGCTGAGGCAATGCTACTCAGACGAGAATACATGAATCTATCTGCGAATGCAAATTCTACTTTATCCCGATTGCTACGAACCGCTGCCGCTGGTAGGATGCAACGAGCCCGCTATACAATCGCTGTCCCCGATCAATTCCACAACCCATCATCTTGGAATTGGGCAATGGAACGAACCAGTGGCTCCCTAGCCCATGGTAATAGTAGCAACCGAAACCTTCTCGCTCCCAGAGATCCAAAATTCAAGGGAAGACAGTTACTCGATTGTGAAGCACTCACATGCTTAATCATTCTTCTATTTGTCCAAGATCAGCGGCTTAATGTTGCCAGATTGCATAGAGTTCTACGAAACTTGAGTTATCACCAACAAACCAGACAATGGATCGTGCAATCTATGTTGTCAATCATTGAGAGATCTCGTCAAGATGATTCCTCTAGGAATCAATCCCTGATAGCTGACTCTGCTAGTAGTGGGCCCGCTAAGAAAGACTCGCATGACATCAACAATTCTTCTTCCTGGCTCTCGATATCCATGGACGCAGCGTTAGGGTGCAAAGCCAGCGTCTTTGCCTTAAAATCACTCAACCAACAAGTTTCTCCAGCTCCATACGTTGGCAGAGATATATGTATACACTCGCAAGCTGCTCCTGCAGTATGTCGCCACATGCTAGAGACGCTAATTGCGTTAGCGAAGTCATTTCCGCAACACTTCTTTCCAGAAGCCCTGCAATCATCTGATGACACCAAAGACGATTCCGAGTCAGGAGGCTCCACGGGTCTTGGACCAGACTTCTTCGAGATATTGGCCAGACTGGAGACATACCTCTCGAACGCGAATAGAAAAGCACGGCCATCAGTCAAGCACAGCTCTGATATAGAGACCAGCTTCGATTCACCTTTGGCGCGCCTTATGAGTTTTTTGGCCCATCCCATCATACGAAGAAGCCCAACTCTAACGGATCGTCTTCTTCACTTGCTAGCCGTTATATCCATAGCATTTCCAGTTTCCCCCGATTCACCCGGTCAGTATGAGCCGTGGGCCTCCAGTGGGCAGCATCGGATGGCGCCTCGCCGCACGCACCCTAATCCACTCTACCACAGCCGCCAGACTGCACCCAGACCAGCGCCGCCAGCCTCATCGGTGCAACCTGGTCCAGTGGTTACCGAATACTCAGGTGGTCAAACTAAGCCGCCAAGTGGCCAGAAATCAAAGCCATTAGTTTCAAGAGAGTGTCTGAAATTGGCAGCTGATGTTCTGACATCAAAATCATGCTCAGAGGAGGGTTTAGATGATGTCACATCGCTCTTGTTGCGACTTTCACGATCCTGTGCATCAACGCGTGATATGGTGCTCGAACTACTCATGGATGGTGCCCGTCATCTTGGTGAAAATGTTTGTCAGCACATCTCTATCCTGCAACGAGAGCTTAAGAACTACAACATCAACCTTCAGGCAAAATCGGCCGGCGCGGTCTCGCCTAAAGGAATGGTTCAGGACCGTTTCACCAGTGATACTGTTGTTATCCAGGCACCCTCAGGTTCTAAGGCCGGCAGGGAGGTCCAGCTTCCATCTATGGCCTCGCTCACATCGAAAAACTCTAGTCAAGCCTTCTTTTTGAGAATCATACGTGTCATTCTTCAGTTACGTGCAACAACCACCCAACCTTCATCCTCTCAGCAACAACAACAACAACAGTCTACAAGCACTTCCACCTCATCTGCTGTCGCAGCCTCATCCTCAGCCTCAACCGCCGCAGCCCCCACCACAACCGCAGCATCAACACCAGCACTCACTCAAGATCCACCTCAGCCATCCCAGTCTCTGGCTCAATCCGACATGGACGTCGACCAACCGGCGCCGACAAAGCAAGAGGAAAGTCTCAGCACGGAATTACAGCTCGACAATCTGTGGGATACTCTCAGTGAGTGCCTGCTCGAGTTGGCAGACACACCAGATCATCATGCAGTCTTAGTCTTACAGCCAGCTGTGGAGACCTTCTTCCTAGTCCATTCACCAGGTTCTCAACAGAAGTCAGGTAATCTCAATGATGATCACAGTTCCACAAAGAACAATCAGACATCACACATAGACCAGGAAGTGTTGCCTATCTCACCATCGGATCAGAAACAAAGCGAAACCCAAGGCACAACGCAAAAATTTCTCAAATTTGCCGAAACTCACCGGGTGGTTCTCAATCACATTTTGCGACAATCAAGCACTCCCTTAAGCCAGGGACCCTTCGCTGTTCTAGTCGATCATACTAGGGTGTTGGATTTCGATGTTAAACGCAGATACTTCCGCCAAGAGCTGGAGCGCCTTGACGAGGGTATTCGTCGGGACGATCTTGGCATTCATGTAAGGCGCGACAATGTGTTCGAGGAGTCATTTAGAGAGTTGCACCGACGTAGTGCCGAAGAATGGAAATTCAGATTCTTTGTTGTCTTTGAGGAAGAGGAGGGCCAGGATGCTGGTGGTCTATTGCGCGAATGGTATACAATTATATCGAGGGAAATCTTCAACCCTATGTACGCCCTATTCACAACTTCGCCTGGAGATCGGGTCACCTACATGATCAACTCGGCGTCACACTGCAATACAAATCATTTGACATATTTCAAATTTGTTGGAAGGGTCATAGCGAAGGCAATCTACGACAACAAATTGTTGGATTGTTATTTCACACGTTCTTTCTACAAGCACATCCTGGGCAAATCGGTCAAATATACGGACATGGAAAGTGAGGATTATTCCTTCTATCAAGGATTGGTGTTTTTGCTAGAGCATGATGTGAAAGAGTTGGGCTACGAGCTAACGTTTAGTGTTGAGGTTCGCGAATTTGGCGTGACTGAAGTGCGAGAATTGAAACCAAATGGAGCGAACATTCCGGTGACAGAGGAGAACAAGCACGAGTATGTAAGATTGGTGTGCCAGGAGAAGATGACCGGTTCAATTAGGAAACAGCTGAACGCATTCCTAGAGGGGTTCTATGATATCATTCCGAAGAGATTGATTTCAATATTTAACGAGCAAGAGCTAGAGTTGCTCATCTCTGGTTTGCCAAACATTGATATAGACGATCTGAAGGCCAACACGGAATATCACAAATATCTGCCCAATTCATTGCAAATACAGTGGTTCTGGCGAGCGTTGCGCTCATTTGACCAAGCCGATCGTGCCAAATTATTACAATTTGTAACAGGAACCTCAAAGGTACCATTGCAAGGTTTTGCCAGCCTAGAAGGAATGAACGGGGTGCAAAAGTTTCAGATACACCGCGACGAGCGTTCCACCGACCGACTTCCCTCAGCTCACACCTGTTTCAATCAATTGGATTTGCCGGTGTATGAAACGTACGACAAGCTTAGATACATGCTACTCAAGGCCATCCAGGAATGCTCCGAGGGATTCGGACTGGCCTGATTAAAAGGGGGGAGAAATAAAAAGAGTAATATTTATAAATAACCGTTCATGGCTTGTCTATGTTTCATTCCTCGTCTATGTATGTGGCTAATGGCCATCCATACTACAGCTTAGCCTCGGAAAAAAAGCGCTGTGTGGGTGGGCGGCCTTCTTTTGGGGGCGCGCCCTTAGGTCTGGCCAGCGGGCTTTTTATCACAGCGGCAAGGCCTTGCCACTGTGAGGGCCAAGTGTCGGACATAATGTGATGCGCTATCTACAATCAGCGGTGGCCGAAGGGGGCGAGCTTGGCGCAGCAGTGGCAGCTTGCGTGCCTCTGTCTGTGTCTATGTGAAATGGTGAGTGTGTGAGCTGGTGAGATGGTGAGTGAGAGTGTACGCCTGGAGACTGTTGGCAAGCTAGGGCCAAGCTAGCTGGCCAACTGGTGGACGATGACGGAGCTAGTGGAGCGAGCAGAGGAGGAGGCGCTAAAAGAGACGTTCAGAGTTAGAGGGAAAGAGTGGCTATTCAAGTTGAAGAGTTGCATTGTCTGCGAGCTGAAGTGGAAACGTTTGTAACTCTCTCTGAGCTTGCCGCTTTATCTCAACTGACTTGATCCCAACTGACCGGACGTGGGGCGGCCTCCCAGAAGTGCCATGTAGCACATTGTGGGCGGACACAACTGGACACTGGCCAATGGGCAGTGAGTGTGTGTGTGTGTGTGTTTTGGCGCTTCTCTTCACTCTTCAGTCGGTCGTCGCTCAGTGTTCAGTGAGGAAAAGGAGCGTCCTTCTTTGAAGTGGGGGCAGGCCAATTGTATAAGCAAAACAAGTATTAAAAGAGGCCGCCTGGAAAACCAAGTGGCCGACCGCCGAGTGCAAGCCGCATACCAACTCTCGTCCGTCCGCTTGGCCGCCGTTTCAATGGAGCACTCGAGTGGGCTGTTTGGGGCGCACGCTGCTGGCATGCTGCTTAGCTGCCATTCTGCCTGGCTGTCTGGCCGCCTCACTGGCAGACACTCTCCGGCAGACACTCTCTCGCCAGACACTCTGCTCACTCTCCAACAACAACAACAACAACAACAACAACAACAACCACCACTGAACCAACGACAACAACCAGTGGCTCGCCTCTCGCCATTACGGCGCCCACTTTGGGCCCCCCGCCTGCTCGTCGCTTGGCCCATCGGCGCTGCCCATTTCCGGTGCAGGCTGCTCTCCCGGCGTGTCGTCAATTTGTGTGCACGGCCGCTCGTTGCTGGTTGCTCGTCGGACAGTGAACAGTGGACGGCGAGCTGGAGGCCTAAGTGTAGCAAGTGGCGCACGAGGCGCCACTAGAAGCGCCCCCAGCTGACCAGTGGGCGCCCGAAGAGTGTGGCGAGTGTATGGGCTCTGCTCGGCCGGCCCAATGGTCAAACTGGGCGCCCAGCACACTAAGTGCCGGCCAGTTTGGGGCGCCCAAATCATGCCGGCCGCCAATCCATTGCTTGTCGCCCTAAGAGGCGGACCCTAAGAGGCACCACGAGGCAGCGCACAAAACAAGCGGCCACTAATGAGTGAGCAGGCCGCCCGCCCATTTGGGCTGCCGGCCCCAGTCTGTCCTGCGGCCGGCCGGAAGCTGAGGGGCGCCAGTCTGCGCGCCTGTGTGTGCCTGTGTGTGTTCCTGCGCGTCTCGGGGGAGCAGGCCGGATGGAGCGGGCTCACATCTTGTCGCCGGCGGCCCGTCGCTTCCGGTGGGGCTTGGCCAAGGCTCTTTGGGCGGCTGGCTGGCCAGTGAGAGTGAGTGTGAGTGTGAGTGTGTGGCAGCAGGTGGTTGCGGGCCACTCGCCACTCGTCCAGTTGGCCCGCAGACACTCCCCAAAAGCCCAGTTCGGGCCGCTCGCTGTGGTCTGGCCGCACTAATGAGGCTGCGCGGCCAGCTCGCCGGGCTAGCTCGGCCGGGCCGCAAAAAGCAAGCCCGCTCGCTCGCCAGCTCGCCGGCCGCTCTGCTGGGCGCCCTGTCCAGCTGGTAATTGATTAATGGGCTTGACGAGCGCCGCATCGAGTGGACTAGCCGTCGACTAGCTGTGGACTAGCTGCGGGCCAGCTACACACTAGCTACAGACTGGCTGCGGACTGGCTGCGGCGGCGAGGCGGCGACACGCAGGCGGCCAGCAGGCGACCGGCCGGGCGCCAGTTTGTCACTGTTTGGGGCCGCCAAATGAGAGTTGGTCCAGCGCGTCGGCCGACGCCTTGTTGTCGGCGGCCACTGGCCAGCTGGCGGGGGCGGCCAACTAGAGACTAGCCAGCAGCAAGTAGAGACTAGCCACTGGCCATTGGGGCTGAGTGGGCGTGCAGCTCGGCCGGCCGAAGCTTGACAAAAACAAACTGGCCGCCCATTTGGTCACGTTCGCCAGTTTGTTTTGGCCCGACTTTTGGGCACAACAAAGGCGAGCGAGCGAGCGCGCAAATGGTGCGGATCAATTTGTTTGTCATGTTTATGGCGCTTTCTCGCTGGTCGCTCGCTGGTGGCCAACAAAGCGGCGCCCATTTGTTAGCGTCGGCCGGCCAGTGTTTAGCAGCCCTAGTCTGCGGGCAAAGGCCACACGCACGCCTCTGCACGCGCGCCCCAAGCTCAAGCTGAAGCACCAGAATCAAGCTCCAAGCTGAGCCCAATCCCGAGCTCAAACCTCATCGGGCGGCTTATTTTTATGCACCCACTGGCGCCCCACTGGCCGAGGGTGCCAGCTAGGAAGTGAGCCAGCCAGCAAGCCGGCCAACTAACTAACTAACTAACTGGCTAAGTAAATTAATGGCCCACCGGCGCCGGAACGAACCGAGCGCACTGGCCAGCGGGCAAACCGCCGTCACGGGCCCGCCGCAGCCCAACTGCACTGGCTGGCTAGCTGGCTGGCTAGCTAGTAGCTAGTAGCTAGTAGCTAGTAGCTAGTAGCCACTAGCCGCCAGCCATTGGCCAGCGCACCACCAGCACAAATGGCGCCTCGCTCGCTCGCCCAAAGGCGCCGCCGCACGAGACTTGGGCCGAGGTGGCGCCCCTTAGGGCCCGCGCGGCCGCCCATTAGCCAAGCGGGCGGGCTACTTTTTGTCCAAATTGCAACTTTGCATGCACTTTTTCCCCCCCGCCTAAGTGGGCCCGCAGATTTGCCCGCTGGTGCGCGCGCGGATTAAAGCGTCAGATTATTATTATTGTTATTATGTCGCGCCCGAACGCGCCTGGGCCGCTCCTTGTTGGCCGCTGGTTGGCCGCTGGTTGGCCGGCGCTCCCTTAGCTTCGGCCAAAGGCGGCTCCTTGTCCCTCGCTGCTTCCTCTCCTCTTGGCCCCTCGGCTCCTTGGCCTCTCCATCTCCGAGACAGTCTCCATCTCGGAAGGCTGCAGTGCGGCGAGCAGTCTCTATCAGCTCTCCGCCTCTCCGGCCGGCCGCCCGTCACGCAGGCGGACTTAATTTCTGACGCTCGCATCTCGGCGCCTAAGCAAAGCTCTCCTTGGCCATCGGCGCGTCGCCGGATCACTTGATTAATGACCCGCACTGGTCGCGCCTCCTCAGAACGGCCGCCCGACGTTCTGAGGACAGTCTCTGTCTCTTCAGGGCGCCCTCACTGGGCCAGTGCTAGTCTGCGGCCCAGTGAGGTTAGTCTGCGCCGTTAGACTGCGAGCGGCTGCCATGCACTCCATAGACTAGCTCCCATAGACTAGCGTGCGGAGTGTGTGCGAGCTGCAAGTGTGCGAGCGGATTCTATGCTTGTGCTCCCACTGAGCCGGCTTGTCACCATCTCTCGGCCGCCCAACTGCGCCACTCGAGAGAGCCACACTCTTGCCCCAGTCTTGCCTCCTCATTCGTCGGCTCGAAATCTAAATTTATTACAAACACATCGATTGATTTCGGCCGCCAATCTTGCTCCTTGGCCACCGAGCGGCGCACAAATGGGCCCCAACAAATGACAAGTGTTGCGCCCCAAACGAGCAGCCCTAAGACATAGAGACATCAAGACACACTCGCTGGCTTAACGCCGAGCTGCTGGCAACACGCCGAGCTGCTCCAGCCCCACCGGAAGGACGCCTGCTCGAGAGGCGCCTCCAAATGGGCTCCTCTCGAGCCGTCCGGCTGGCTGAGAGTGTCTCGAGCTCGCCCAAGTTCGAGCTGGTCTCTGCCCTCGACTGTGTGAACTGTGTGCGGCCTGCTGCTCGCGGCAGAGCTCGCGGCAAAGTCAAACAAGGAGCCGCCGTGTGCGGCCGAGCGGCAGCGGCGGAGGCAGAGAAGAGGCCAGCAGCAGAGGCAGCCCTAAGGAGCGGCCGAAGAGGAGCCAAAGAGGAGCCAAAGGGGCCCAAGAGGAGCCCAAAGGAGGCGGAAAAAGAGGCCGAAAAAGGCTCCTTCCGGCTGGTGGGTGGCCACTTTGTCGGCTGGCGCGACGAGCCGACACGACAGGCGCTTGTCGCTTGCACTTGCGCCCAATCAAAGGGGCGCCCAAAGGTGACAACTTTGCCACTGGGCCACTGGTCTGTGTTTGTCTCCGACGAGGCGCCTCTTGCTCCTCTGCTGCTTCCGGCCTGGCTGCTTGGTGGCCAAATGGAGCAAGTGGGCCAAGTGGCGTTGGCCAGACGCAGACTGTCGCGCGCACATCGCGCCCACTCGGCCACTTTCCGGCGCCCCAAGCAGCAGGAGAAGCAGCAGAAGGCCCGCCAGCTGCGCCGCATGACCGATGAAGCGGCGGCTGCAAACAAAGCTAAGGACGCCCCTCCGGCAAGCCTGACAGGTGAACGCGGGGCAAGGCCCACTGCTAACCGTCCGCAGCCTCTTCTTGTGTGCAACTGCTCCTCCTCCAGCGCATGAGGCTCAGTGCATGAGTGTGCTGGCCCGCTGAAACAATTGGCCGGAACTGATGAATTGGCAGCTCGCCCACTCGCCGCCCAGCAGTTTGGACACGCGCGATGACGAGTTGGCCCCACGGACAGGAAGTGCGGCGGCGGCGACGGCGGAAGGGGCGGCCAGCAGTCGGCCAGCAGTCGGCACGCGCCTCTGTCGCCGCGTACACTTTACACTCGGCTGGCTCGCCATTTGTAAGCGGCCGCGGCGGCAGCAGAAAAGCCCGCCCAGCGGCAGCCACACACAGTCTCCCACGATGGCAACTTCATACACTCTGCAGCGGCGGGCATTTGCGGGGGCGTGGCCGACGTGCGGGGGAGGCGGGCGGTCTGCTGGGTTCGCGCAGTGCGTGTGCGACCGAAGCGTGAGGCGCGGGGGCGGGGCCGCCGCGCCCGAACACGCGCGCACGCCGCACAGCGCGCCCAAATGGTCTGCTGCCTGTGGCCACCGATAAATCATCCCTCCAGCTCAGCTCGGGGCCACCCAACGCGCGTTCGGCCCCGCCGCCCGCCCGCTTCCGGCCCCGATTGAGCCGTCGGCGGGCTCGCGGCGAGCTCTCTTCTGCAGGAGTGTAGGTGTTAGGCAAAGGAAAACCGACACCTTGGCCAGCCACTGATAGTCGACAGATAGTCCATCTCTTCGGCAACAGTCTTGCAGGATTCAAGCGCTTTCAGTCTCGTGTCTTTCACTCTCGCGCAAGAACTCACTTTCGACGCAAGAAACAGACAACCGGAAGCGGAAGCAGTCGTGGAATTAAAAAGCGAAACGGGCCAAAGAGCCGGCCGGCAAGGCTCGAGTGCGAGTGCGACTGTGACTGCAACCCTTAGGGCTGCTGGGCTGGAATTTTACCGGAATTCTAGCGCTAAGGTGTCGCTGTGTGGCCGCCGGTGCTTAGCTCTGGTCGAGTGGCGGCCGGCCTGAGAGGCGCAACCAAATGGTGCACCAAATGGACTCAATTGGAGCGCCTTTGGGTCGAGCTTCGAGTCGAGCTGGCCGGCCGGAAAACTGGTGGAAAATGTTGGCGCGGCTTGTGAGAATTGGCGAGCTAGAGACGTGAGCTAGAGGCAAGCTAGAGGCGTGTATGAAGCCGAGCTAGAGGCGAGCTCGAAGGCGAGCATTTTGCACCAAGCTGGCCACTTTCCAGCGCAGCACAGCGAGAAGGCAAGAGGACCAGGCTGGCCACCAGGCGCGAGTGTCTCTTATCGGTGGGCCAAATCGACGAGTGAAAAAAGTGGCCATTTGCCGGCGAGTTTTTGGCTGGACGCGCCGCAAAGCTGGCCACACTTGCCCCTTTTCGCTGCCAATTCCACGCCCGCCTATTAGAGGTGAATGGGCCCGGAAGCGGAGCGTGTCTGTGGCGGCTGGCGAGGCTGCTGGCGAGGCGGCTGGCGAGGCGCTCCTCAAGTGGGGGCGGGCGCACTTGCCGGTGGCTGTGGAAAGTTTCCAATTGTTGTCGAGGCGGCGGACCATTGTTGGCGGCGCGCACAGTGCACAGTGCACACTGCACAGTGAGCGGCCGAGCCAAAACACTGCGCGCGAGCAATGGGCCGCCGGGCTGTGCTGTGTGCACGAGCCAGAGAACAGCAAGCGCGCCTTATCGCTCGATCGGCGCCTCTGCTGCGGGCGCCCATCGGAAACACACACTCTCTCCACTACACACACTCTCTCCACCACACACACTCTCTTCACACGGCCGGCCACTCGAGAGGAGCCAAATTTTCCAAACTCGCCGCCCCTTTGAAAATTTTAAACTCTCAGCGCAAGGACAAAACGGCCCAAGTGGCGCCCATAAACACCGGACGGCCCACAAAGGGCGCCGCTCGCCCGCTCGCCACATCCTCCCCAAGCTCAGGCAAGCGGCCGCCGCGCTCCATTTGGCAACACAAACAGCCGGACACGCCCACTCGGACAGGGGACACGCCCACTGGTGCGTGCGGGCGGAGTCTGAGGGGGCGAGGTGGGGAAAATATTTTCCAAACAATGGTGGCCGCGCGCACCATTGGGTCTGGCGGCCGCCGAGTTGCGGCTCAGCGCCTGGTGGAGAGATTGCGCTTTTTCGGGCTCGCCGAGGCGTCGCACCAGCTGGGCATTGGGCATTGTAGACACTGGCTAGTGAGCACTGGCGAGCTAAGCAATGGCCAGTGGACAGTGGGCGGCCAACAAAGAGGAAAAAGCACTGGGCGCTGAGCGTTGGGAATCGGTCGGCGCGCAGACGAGCGGGCGAACAAGTGCGAGTGTGCTGCATACTGTATGCAAATGCATTGCGCACTGCCTGTGCTCTGCGCGCAGTGAGCACCTCTGCGCGCAGTGAGCACCTCTGCGCGCTCTGTGCGCCTGTGACTGTGCTATGTGTGTCTGAGCATGCGATTGGCCGGTGTCTCTCTCTATCTTTCTGGGTGAGTGTTGGCGGCGACTGTTGGCGGCGAGTGTGTCTCTGTCTGTTTGAGTGTATCCTTGCCAGTGGCCACGGAGCGGCCGCCCAATTAGGCGAACAATTTTCCAGCGGGAAGGCGGCCCGAGCACTTGGCGGCGGCGGCGGCGGACACGGACCACGACGTATGACGAGGACCATCAGCAAGTGCTTAGGCGGGCCGGATTCGGGGCGGCGCATTGCCCGGAGCGAGAAACGACTTGTTTGCAGGCGAGCCGAGCGGCGCTGCTGCTGGCGACTTAATGGCCAGGGGTCGGCGGAGCTTGCACAACTGGCCGCCGAGTGGCCATCGGCGCGGCGGACGGTGGGCGAGCAGCCGAGCAGCAGAGCAGCAGAGAAGCAGGGCAGCAGAGCGGCCAGGAGAGACGGCCAGTCGCCGGGGAAGACGCGCGAGGGGCAGGGCTGGGTCCGCATTAGCATTGGAAATGGATTCGAGATGGAGGCCGGCCGGACACAAAGAGGGCCGAGTGGGCCGGGCGGGCGAAGGGGCGGCGGGCAGGGGCGCGCGCCGCACTCGCTCGGCCAGAGGCACGGCCGCCGCACACAGTCTGCAGTGGGGCGGCGGTCGCGCGGCCCGCAGTTCGCAGTTCGCAGTTCGGTTCAGCGGCAGAGTGTGTGTGCGTTGGCCGCGCACACAGTTGCAGGCAGGGGCGAGCGTGAAACCATTTCATTTGGTCGGCGGCTACACAATGTGGCTGTGGTGGTGCCGCGGCTAAGGTCCGCCACTGATGTGCGCCGCAGTGGCCGCATTGGTCGCATTGGTCGCGTTGGCCGCATTGGCCGCCGCGTTCTGGCCGCCACGCTTGCCGACTGCCAATTGAGCGCTCTGGCCGCGGGCTGCCCGCCGCCTGTCGCCCGCCGCCGGCCCGCTGCCTGTGGGCTGACCGCGCAACGATCCGCCTTACTCTCCAGCGTCGCCGCCGCCGCCGCCACCGCTGACCAAGTGGAGAGGGCGGCCAGCAGAGTGGTGGTGGGGCGGCGCGCTCACACGCAAGATTACCGCATTGCGTTTGCGAGCGTGTGAGAGAGTTTGGCGGTCGACCATCGGCGGTGGGCGACTACCACTCGGCGCTGCAGCGGGCGGGCGGGCGCGCCAACGCGCAACTGCGCCAGAGTCCAGCTCTCTCTGCCAGTTTGGCTCTTTGGCTCTCGCTTGAAACAAGCGGCCCGCAGGCCCAGAATGGCCAAATGAATGAGTGACGGCGGAGAGGCGGCCCGAATGAGTTCGCGTGTGCGGCCACTGTGGCGGCGGCGGCGGCGGTGGCGGCGGTGGTGGCGCCGCCGCCAACAGCAGCAGCAGCAGGCACACAGGCGCACAACAGGGCCGCTCTCGGCCAATCGGAACACTTGGCTGGCCCGTACCGCATCGGCGGCCACGACTAGTGGCCAGCAAGGGCGGGCGGCTTGTGTGTGTGTGTGTGTGTGTCAGCGAGTGTGAGTGTGCTCGAGTGTTGTTGGCTGGCAGCCAACCAAGAGCACAACAGTGCACAAAACGACGGCGCAAACACAATCACTCTGTGTGTGTGTCTCTCTGTCTCTTTCTGCGCTGGCCTCGCATTCGTCGTCGTCGACTGATTTTCTCTCTCTACTTTGTGTTTCTCGCTATCTCTCCTCCTTTTGTGTTCATTGCTTACTGCAAATACACACACACACACGGCTGACTCTCTCAACCAGCTTCACACACACACACACAGAAAAGCCAAAACGAAAACACTAAAGGCCACAAAATTTGACGTTCGCCGTTTCCCAACTTGCCAGCTTAGGCAAATTGTATTATTAATTTTATCTTCATTATTATTATCAACAATTTAATAATACATATTATTTACCCCCATCTTTGCTCTTCTATACAATTTGCTCCATTTAGTTGTGTTACCATACACAACTCCATCTCAACCACACGGCTGATATGAATCTCCATCACACTATTTAGTATCACATCTTATCTCATATTCGCCATAATCGAGCTAATCAAAATTCAGTACAAACCATTGCATCAGTTTCAACCACGAACCATATCAAGTCTAATTATTATCAATACAAATTCGGCTAAAAGGCACAGGTAAACACCCACAAGCAAGCCCACATAACACACTCTGAATCCCTTTCTCCAGGAAGTCAAAACATGGACGAGTCTGAAGTGTTCCCGTTTCCTGGTAAAGAATTTTTAGATTTCCTAGTAAATAATTATCAGACTGAACTTGTTCGAACTGGTTCGCCAAACATCCTCTGCTCAGCCCTTCCAACACACTGGCGAGCAAACAAAACACTGCCCGTCACATTTAAAGTTGTTTGTTTAAATGAGGTACCAGATGATACACTTGTTACAGTTAAGGCTGGCAATGATGATAATTGTTGCGGTGAACTCAGAAATAACACAGCCCTCATGAAACATCAAGTTGCCAAATTTAATGATTTACGCTTTGTAGGCAGATCTGGTAGAGGAAAACTATTCACATTAATGATAACTATCCATACGTGCCCTATGCAAGTTGCAACCTACAGCAAAGCGATAAAAGTAACCGTCGATGGACCCAGAGAGCCCAGAAGCAAGTCGAGCATGATGATGAACTCCTGTTGGCCCTATGGTTCGGCGCCACAAATTAACCCCCTCGACCGTCCTTTATATGATTCGAGAACGTTGGCCATGCTTGCACGCCAATACCAGCCATCGATCATGAGCGCCTTATTAAGTTTATCGACAAATCAAGGGAACCCAGATGACAACAATAATACTTCACAAAATGGCAACACAACAAATGACCAGCAGAATGACAATAACTCGCACTCTAATTCAGGCTCAACGAAAAAATTATGGCGCCCATTAGATATCATGAGATAGTTCGAAACTTTTTTCAACTCAACAGTTACTAGACACTAGTACATCGGTAGCTACTACCGATCAAAAGGTAAAAGAAATAAACCAAAGACACCCCGAAGATTTCACAATCGCGCTAATTGGCTTCTGTTTATCCGACATAGAATTTCTTCCTATCCGTTTGCATCTCGTGTCTCTTGAGCATCCATTCGTATTCCCCATGCGGGTCAAAGGTTCCAGACTGCAGAGACATTAGTTTCATCGTCATCTGAGGCCCACATTCGTGCAACGTGACGCGCCCTCTCTTGTCGTCCACATCATAGTGATGATATCTGAAGAATATAAAGTCCCTCTGATTGTGAAAAGTGCAAACCGTCTGGCACTTGAACTTGGGCAACGTGGGAAAGAGACATGCAAACATACGACCAATTGTCTGTCCCAAACGGGTATCGAAGTTGTTCAGGATCAATTCAGGTCTATTATAAGAAGGTGGTCTGCGAGCACGAGGAATTTGGTCGGTCAATTTCACTGACGAGAGACGAAATTTAGCCGTTGGTCCATTGGGCAGGTGCACAATTAGCATTCCATTGGGTTCACGCCTGTTTTCGTTGATCACTATAAGATCTGAATAGTTTCTATCAATGCAACCTCTTATGATCTTCTTGATTGCTGATCTGTTGCGAAATCTGAACTCAGACTTGGGTATAACATTGTGGAGCTCTCGGCATAATTGGATTGTTCTCGAGTGCGGGTTGTCGGAAGAAGTGATTAATATCTTAGGATTTCTCTCATTGCTTGGATCCCAATGGCTTTCAAATTCATCATTTTTCAGATCTATCTTAACCTCCTCGTCATCTGGGTTGATCATGGTCTCGTCAATGGGACGACTATTCTCCACTGTCCTCGGGACCTGCTTCTCCCGAGGCTCGTCCCCATCCTCGAGACGGAACACCTTCTTCTGTCCCTTTTTGGCCATGAGCTTCTTTCGCTTCATCCTTGCAAATTTCCAATAACTGTCTCGGTTCTAACAGTAAATCAATCAGAAAACGAAAATAATGAGACCTTGAGAACGGATAACAACAAAGCGCACGTGTTTTAACTGTGCACTGCTTGGAGTCGGGCCGCTCGAGATGGAAGTTTTTCGGCGCACCCAATTGCGGCAGGATCCTCTACGCATTGCTCGAAGACTGAACTGACAAGCCGGACAATAGTTGCCCGATTCAGGATCTACAATCGCCAAAGATCCGCGTTTAAAACCTCTCTTCAGATGTTAGTAGCTTGAGAGGCTTGTCTGAAATCTGAGCTCGGCAGAAGGGATACTCAGCTAAGGTTTCGTATCTACCTGCGAATATCTGGTCACACTTGACTGGAGTGGCTTTCGAGGGGTGTCTCAGAAAACGTTCCCTATCGAGGTACACGGTGATTCTAGTCTTAGCCAGACCGATGTCGCATCCCATCAAGACATGCTATCATCTGCTGGGAGTTATCAAAGCCGCCGGCATCCTGCTGTCTCTGTTCTACTAACCAGGATCCTGCAGCGCCTTTTCTTTTAGAGAAGTTAAGAACTTATACTTTCCCTTGTTCCGGCCCATTCTCTGCCCCAACATCACCACATATCAGGAAAGTACGGGCCCCATCGTAAACTTGCAACCAGTTATCGGATAGATGTCAGTCCCAAATGTAGCTTGCCAAGACCAACCAAACAACCTCTGATTCGTGCAAGAAGCATCTAATGACACCCGCCCTCATCGGAGCTACCATATAGCAGCCTTCCTGCCGCCTTCTTACCAGCAGCTATCCATCCGATTAGCTCTAAACTCTGTCTGGCCTCTCTGCTCAAGCAACAGGTGAGCTCATAGCAACAATCGGCCCCGTACAAGTGCCAGATTCTCGTAACACTATCGCCCAGTGCACGATCACCACCCGGACCAGCCCACTGATAACTATCCATCTTTTCACCCAAGTACCCTCGAGTAGCCGCTCCAAAGGCTCACAAACGCTCACTATAACCTCACGCCGGACCCAAGTAATCATCTGATTATATGCTCATTATACCTCACAGAGAGAGAGAGTCCATTCCATGCAGATGCTAGATCCTACTAACTAGGCATCATCTATACTAATGCTCGTTCTAGTCCTCACAAAGCTGTAAAATTCCTCTCAGACTTGCGCAAGTGCACAAACTGGCCATTGTACTGGTCAGCAGTGGTCTGGAAAGCAAATTGGCCCTTCCAATGAGCACCGGACATTAGTTGTCTGAGTGCCATTGAGGCTGTGTCTAGAGAATGTTTGTTCATTCATCATGCTGCATCAAGTATTAGTGATAATGTGCGACTTGTGTGTGACTTTCTTGCTACCGGCTACACTAGAGCTGGTGTAAGCTAAGATGTGATATTTGCGCTAGTTAGCTAGGTTGGCAGCGGGGGTGGAAAAAGTCCACCTAGTGAGGTGAAGCTACCTTTTGTCATAGAGATATGCAACTCTGGCAACATATGCACTGTGATATGACCACTTGATTCCAGGACTAGTTGAATCTCGGGCTACTCTAGAGAGTGCACCAGAGAGTGAACTGTGAAGATTGCATCTGTGTGAGTGGTGCAAGCTCGAACGATGAGTGAGATTATGCCAGGCTCAAGCAAATTTCACAGCTTAATCCCCGCTGATCGAGAAAGGTGTATTGACTGCGTGTCATGAATAGCTTGGGCATACTATCTGTCAGTTGAGGCTAACTTCAGTATCTGGGCCGAAAAAGAGCAGTCCCTCGATACTCCCCAGTGGGTGAAGCGGGTCTATGCATGCATTAGCAGGTCCTACGATGTGCTTTATCGCTTTTCTTCCCTTAGGGCAGACTGTGGTGGGTGATGGCATCTCGAACGTGACATCATGGCCCCTCAAATGACGTGGTAAAGATTTGTCAACTAGTCGATCAGATGAGAAAGCATCAGTCTAAGACAATGAGCAGCCCAGCGAGGCGAGTTAGGGTAAGCAGAGGAACGATGTGAATGCATTCCAATGATTACAGGCTATTCACGTAGGAGATAAAAATGAGGCGTATACCAATTGCAAGTACATTTATTAATGGATATGTTGTCGCAGTCCGTAACAGATATACTAATGTTTTTCTTTTTTCTTTGCTTCATGTAAAGATGGATAAATTGTTTGGATGATTTTCTCTATGCGCGCCCGTGGCCAAGTTCGAGTCTGCCGCACTTTGCAAGTGTTTGTCTGTTATTCTGTTGAGATGGTGAAAAACTAATAGAGAAACTTTCTTCTTTCTATCTTGTCCCATAGCAACAACCCCAAGCATTTCCGTGCCGGCACCTTAGGTCTCTTGGAATGTTGTCCCAAGTGGTAAGCTCGGACTTTTGTGTGTCAGCGTTGATTCGAAAAAGCCGTCAAATTTCGACTTGGTGGCTCACTGTTCTCATCAATGTAGATAAGCTACAGGCGAGATCCAGTGACGAGCGACTAAATGGTGGTCGAAGATATCGACTAATTCGGGCCGGGATCTCAGTCAGTGTTCCAATTTAGGGGGCATACAATGAGAGTGCTTGGACAATTTTGGGGTCTTGCTCTGAGCCCTCTTTGAACTCTTGCAACGACAACTTGTTGTCTCTGTTAGAATCGAGCAGCTCAAATATCCGATCCACACGAACGTTTGGAGACTCATCACTTGTGGCGTCTGGCCCACCACCTGCAGACACAGTTCCGTCTGGGGGCCTCTTGGCGCTGCCCAGCATTTCGTAAATGGCTCCCACGATGTCGTACATCTCCTCGCGAGTGATGTAGCCGTCGTTGTCCACGTCGTACAATTTGAAGGCCCCTGTTTGGTTGAGAAGTAGCAGGTGAAAAAGTAGAGGTTGTTGTTGTTTTGATCAGATTTGGCCTGGTCAGTGTTTCGCTGAACGAGATGGAGCGAGAGCTTGGTGGACAAGGGAGAAAAAGGGGAGCCACTTCGTGATTTGAATGACAATGACGCCTCATTGGCCAGCCAGCCGGCTGCAATGGTGCAGTGGTGGGGAAAAATTTACTTTTAGCTGCCCATGAATGCTACTTACAAGTCAATTTCTCCTCCAGACTCCCGCGGCTAGTCACCGACAAGGCTTTCATGAATTCCTCAAACTCGATTGAGCCGTCCTAATATTATTTCGTTCAGTTCGTCCAGTTCGTCCAGTGGGTGGGTGGCGGGCAGGAAACTTTAGGTTAGTGCGTGATTCGCGTAGATTTTCCATCCGAGCTCCCTTTTTTCGGGGCCACAAGCTGGGCCCGCATCACTCGCTTGCCGCAAATCAATTCCCTGCTTTCTGGCCGCAATATCGCCGCAACCGCAAATCGAGCCCACAAAGCGAGGCAGAAAAAGAGCACCAGAGAAGAGTGAAGCCAGCGAGACGATTGGCGAGCTCCAATTGCGACACTAGAGGGCGGACAAAGAGGAGAGACAGTGAGTGGAAGAGTTGGACAACGAGAAGGGAACGAGATGAGGGCAGCCCGAAGAGATTGTGGCGCTGGCAGAGCGCCACAGAGATCTGGAACTGAGATGAAACAGAGGAAAGGGAAAGGAAGATGGGCCGGCTCAAAATTGCTGCCGGCACTTCTCTCTAAATTTATCTTGTTTCCTGCTCGCCTCTGGGAGGCGCCCCCCAGCAAGCATCTACCGAGGAAACATCTAAAAGGCGGCCTTCGGGGGCCCCATCGGGCAGCCTGTTTCTCTGGTCTCTCTCTATCCGGCTTGCTGGTGGCGCTCGAAGGGGAAGACTGCCTGCGGTGGCTCGCCAGCCAGTGTTCTCGGGCGGCGCTTTGGGCCCTTGTCGAATTTGCCGCTCAAATGGCCATAAACAATTGCGGCCGCCGAGACAGAGAGACACAGAGAGAGGTAAAGGGAGGCTGAGTTGGGGGCGAGAAATGGCCGCTTTAGGGGAGGCGCAAGCGAAGGTGCAGCTCAAAGTGGAAGTGGAAGCGGAAGGGAACTTGTGTCTGTAAGCTGGAAGTGGCGCTCTTTCGGTATAGTCGCCAATTCTGGCCCAATTTGTTTCCCCCGCTCTGGCCCAGCTCGAGACCTGGAGACCTGAAGCTCTGGCGAGCTGCAAAGCTGCAAAGCTGCAGCAAGGCCCCTTCTTCAGTTCCGGCGGATTGGCAGCCGTTTCGCATGAAAGTGGCTCTTGGCAAACATCCGCCAGGCCGGAAGGGCGGGACAAAAACAATACACCTTCAGCGGCGAGCTTGTCGCTCTTGGCTTGTCGCTTGAGATAGAAGCCTCTGGGCCCTGGTCTCTCTTTGGCCTCCGTGTCTAAGTCTCTCGAAACGAATCGGCTCCTAAGCTGTTGGGCTCGGGCTTGTTTTGCTTCATTTCAATCATTAAGCTCTTCACCTTGGCCCCGGTCAAGCGGCTGGCTGCGAGTGTCTCTCGCCGGTTGCCCCACTTCTGTTTGGCGCGCTCGCAATCTAGGTCCACAGAGGGCCCATCCTAAGCTGGCGCAGAGTGGCCGCCACACGCAAGGGCAGCCAGGCGCACCGAGACACACATTTGGAGCTTCCTGCTTGGCCAAGTGGCGCCGGAAAGGGAAAGGCAGTGGAGCTCCCAGCAGGCAGACCAAGAGGGCCCGCCAAGTGTGATGAAGCGAGCTCAAATGCAGCCCCACTGACATGCTGCTGGCACTTTTCTGCCGGCGAGAAACAAATGAGCTGGCAGTTTAGGCCAACTGGCAAACAACAAGAAACCAACCAGCCATCTGACCGCCACTCTTTCTCCAACTCTTACTGGCTCGCTCTGGGCCTTTCTCGCTCTCGCTAGCTCTCTCGTTGCGTCTCCAGCAGCTGTCTAGCCAGCAACTGGCCGCTTCTTGGCCCCCAGCCCGACTGGTCCCGCCCACAAGGCCGCCGTTGCTAACAAGACGCCAAATAATGTTACGCGCCTTTCGTGATCAAATTGAGCGCCGAGTCTGTGCTATAATTTGCATAATGATGATTCTGAGCCAGTTGGCCCAGCTCCAGACAACTGGCAACTGGCAAGTGGCAACTGGCGACTGGCAAGTGGCGGCTGCGGCTTGACGCTTGCGGTCCCAGAGGCAAGCTTGCACGAGCGGCCCAGCAGAAGCCAGCGGCGAGCTGGCGCCATTTCTCGCTCGACCCAAGCGCCAGTTTGTCTCTCTCTCTCTCTCTCTCTGCCTCTCTCCATCCTAGTCTCTGGCTCCTCTCCGACCCACTTAAATTGCAAAACGATCAGCCGGCGCAGCAGGCCGCCACTCTGCAGCGCCCCCAAATGGACCCGCGCCCACCGGCTGGCGCGCCCAATGGAACAGGTGAGGGCAGCTCCGGGTGGCTTGCCACTCAGAGCAAGTGCCGAGCCGCATGACACACACCGGCGAGCTTAAGACTCGCTGGCCTTGGAACCACCACCTCTGGCAAGCTTCAGAGGCTGGCGACAGTGAGAAGGAGCGAGAAGGAGAGGGAGGCAGGTGCCAAATTAATGAATTGGCTTCTCTGAATGGCTCATCCATCACCAGAGAGGCGCAAAGGGGCGAAAATTTGCATCCCGCTCGGCTCATTGCCCGCCCTCTGCCTCTCTCTCTCTCTCTCTATGGGAGCCAATATTTTTCCACCACTTGACCTGGCCACCAAAGGCGCCACCAGTCCCGCTCCTTAGCTTAGGGCCACGCTCAGCAAGAGCCTTTTAGTGCTATCATTTGGTGCAAACATGAGCTCTTTGTCGCCGCTCGATAGCCGTTCCTAAGGGCCGCTAGTCAGAGAGCCGACTGTTTGTGTTTGTCAAATCTTGTCCAAGATTCCAAAAGCTAAATGTAAAATCCAAATTCCACACTCCCAATCCTAAACTGCAAAGGTCTAGAGATGCAAAACTTGAAATTCTGAAGTAGTAGACCAAGTTGGAGAAATACACAAGCTAAGCAAACTAAATAATAATACTCACGTGATTCTGGTCGAACACCCGGAAACAGGCGCGCGCAAATTTGGTTGGGTCTCCGTGTGGAAAGAATTGCTTGTAGATGCGTAAAAAGCCAGACTCGGTCAGTTGCCCATTGGGACAGTCTTTCCTGAAACCCTTGTGCCATTTTCTAATCTCGCGCTCGGAGACTTTTGCATCAGAGAGCGAGCGAGATTTGGGCAACCAAAGTGAATGATTGGGCGCGATTTGTCGTTGCCCAAAGGTCGTTTAGTCCAGTGCCAAATGGGAGCCAGTGGAGCAGCGTTTTGGCCAAATGTGAGCGCCAAATGAGATTAGAGTTGTTCCAGTTCCAGATGGGATTCCATTTTCAGCGGTGGGAACAAATTTCGATAATCTTAATTAGTAGTCTGTTTGCAGTCCGAAGCTAAGCTATGCAATAAGCCGCCGGGCTGAGCATTGGCCCATCGGCATTGCATTGCATCGCATTGGATGAGTGTGGGTGTATAAATATACAAGGAACATGCAGTTCTCGGCTGGTGGAAGATGAAAATTGATTGTTGATTCAATTGCGGCCCATTGACTTGCTCACTTGCTCAGTTTCTAGAGCCAAGCTGCAATGGTCTGCTGCTGCTGGCCCGCTGTTGGCCGATAAACAAGGCCGATAGGCGCCATTTGTGCCAGTTTGTGCGCCCAAATGGCAGACTGGCCCAAATGTTAGCAGATGAGGAAATTAATTGGCGAGCAGGCCGAGATGGGAGGCAACTTTTGCGGCCGCTTGAGCACTAGAGAGCGTCCACGGGAGTCTACTGCTGCCAAGCTTGTCCTGTTGGGGCTCGTTTGCGCTCTTGCATGATGCAGCGAGGGGGCGACAAAGATGGGCTGGCAGCTAAGGGCGCGCACGAGCAAAGCAAGGGGGCCAAATGGAGCGCCAAACAGTGGGCCAAATTGGCGAACAGAACACTAGAGCTAAGGTGCACTGCTTGCCCATGTCTCTCAAGCCGCCGGCAAGCTGGCTGAGAGTAAATTGGGGGCCCTCTCGAGCCCTCGGCCAGCCAGCAAGACAGTGACTGGCGAGCCATGCATGGCCCCTGGCGGCTAAGGGCCGGCCGGCCGGCCGGGGCAGCTTCTTAGCTGCTTAATATGCAAACTAAAAACCTGCTACTTATATTTATTTGTCTAGTGAAACCAGGCGTTGAAGTTGGCCGAGGCGGCGGTCTGGCGGCGACGGACGAGGAGCGGAAAGGGCGGCCAGAAGAGAGCAGCGGCGAGTGGGCGGCCCTTCTGGCCGTTCTTGTCGCCACCATCAACTATTAGTCGTTGCAATTCTCGCACCTCTTTGGGCTCGCCTTGTCGCCTCGCTCCATCCGCTCTTCTTGCTTCCCCTCGGCCCCTTGGCCCTTTGCTGCTCGCTCGCCTCCCGCAGGCCGTCTCTCACAGGCCGCCAGGAGTGCCATCAATCGCCTATAATAATAATAAGCGTCAGGAATCTGGCCCGCGGGGGCATGAATGGGCCGAGAGCTCGATGTTCACAATTGTCTCGTTTCGTTTCACTTCTTGGCGCTGGGCCGGAATTGAGACTGGCGCCGTTAGAATGCCAAGCAGAGTTGCTGCGAGTTGCTGGACTCGAGCAGAGAGGAGCTAAGGAGCTAGACAGAAGCCAGCAGCCAGCGGAGAAACAGCCGGCCGTCTCGGTGGGCGCGAGATTAGGATTGGCCGCCAGGCCTCTTCACGAGCGGACGGCCATCTTGAGACTAGCCCCAGAGGCCAGCCTGTTTGCTTGCGAGCCAGCCAGATGAGAGCTCGGCCATGAGCTCTAAGGAGTGGGAGGCGCTCGTGCACGGCTCCTTAGAGCTGGCCAGGCGCCCCGCCGCGGGCCAGCGCGCCTTCTCTGGGCCAAATCTGGCCAGCCCTAGTCCGTCGTCCCGCTCCAGAGCACAGCCGGCGCCAGTCGTAACAAGCTCATTAGGCGGCCCAGTATCGCCCAGGTGCTGCCCAGAGGCTCTCTCGGGCGAGCTCGCGGACCGCAAGGGGCCCAGCGGGCGAGTTGGTGGCCGCCGCAGACTGGCCGCGGGGCGCAGGTGGCCGCCAGCCTCGCCCGCAGACAACCCCCCGCAGCGGCCCGTCCTCGATCGCGGCCAATCGTCGGGGCGCCTCCTTGATGCTGGGCTCATTGTTGGTGTTGGCGTTTGCGTTTGCGCCCTCTACTGTGGGCGCCCTCTGCTCTGGCCGCTGTTTACTTTGGCTCGCCGTTTGGCGCCGAGCTGGCGGACTTGGCTTCTATCTCGCCAGCCGAGCGCAGACCAGCGAGATGATTGCGTGGTGGGGCCGCCTCTCGCCTCTCGCCGAGACACTTTACATCCAGTTGGGGGGCGCCTCATTGGCGCCGAGCGGGCGACAATCATAAATTAGATTTCGCCCACTTATTTGGCCCGAACAAGTGCCCACTGGCCGCGCGCCCATCAACACGGACGGACTGTCCTCCGTCCTCGCGAAGGTCTATCTGGTCCGCTGGCTGGCTGGCTGGCTGGCCGGCGCATTAAACTAACTTTCATACATAAACGTCAGCCGGCCGGCTGACCTGGTTGCCGGCGGCCAGCGCGGACTAGGAGCGCCACAGACTAGGAGCAGAGTGCGTGGCAGTGAGCACAAGGCAGTGGGCGCGTTGCAGTGAGCGGGCGGCCGTCAGCACGCACTGCTCGGCCGCCTGAGGCTGCCTGCGGTCTGGCTCGTAAATTTGCCAATTTGTTTTGTTTTGCCAGGCCGCCTCTCTTTGCTGGGGGCGCGCACCTGGCCCTCCAGTGGGCCCAGTCCACCTAGTCCGCGGGGACACTTATGCAGCGACACGGCCCCGGGCGGCCAGCGAGCTCGCTCAAGACCAGCCCCCAGCCTCCAGCCTCGGGCTCGCGGCCGCCAGTTATATGGCCGCCCGACGGACCCTAAACGTCGCCGCCGCTCGTCCGTCTCAAAGGGAAGCCTCGCCGCCTCCAGATTAGACGGCCGGCGACACATAAACTTCCGTCGCGCCCACTCATCTTTTTCCCTCCGTCCACCTTTGGCCCCCCAAATGGGATGCTCCAAATGGCCTCCAGCCCTAGTCTCAGGCCAGCGGGCGGCCCCGGGAAGCCAATAAAGATATTTCCAGTCAATGCGGTTCGGGCGCCAAATGTGAGGTCTGCTCTGCGGTCTGCTGGCGTCCCTTTTTGGGGCCCCTTTTTGCTCGGCGCCCAAAGAGGAGCCAAAGGAGCGGCCAGAGACAGACTGCGGCCGCCTGCCCAGTGCAAAGGCGGCCTGCGCAGTGGTGCAATCGGGCGTTGCAATTGTTCGCGCGCCATTGCTCGCCACCAGCGCACAGGAGCGCGCAATTTCCACCAACGCAAAGGCACAAAAAGTGCTCCCTGCCAATTACCTCGCGCGGCTCAGGTGGCGCGCCTCCTTCTGGCCAGCTCGCTCGCCAGCCAGCTCGCCATCTAGCTCGCCAAGCGACGGCCAAGCGACGGCCAAGCGGCGGCTAAGGAACAGTAAAGCGATGGCTAAGGAACGGTGAAGGCCTCATCGAGATGCGGCACAACAACGAGGCGCTAGTTTATCTCAAGCTCGCTCCTGCGGGTGGCCACCGACGAGCCGCGGCCGGCGAGGCGCCCGAAGCGTGCCGGCCGCTGCTGAGCGTGCTAGGAGCTTGGCAGGAGAACAGTGGCGGCTTGGAAAGGGAAGAAAAAACTGCAATTGGGCCGCCCGCTCGAACGGCAGCCAGTCGGCGGCGCTCATTTGCTTGCCAATTTTCTCGCCGAGCTAGAGACTCGCCCAAACTCGCCGCATTCTAACCTCCAACGCAAGGCCAACATTCTAAACTACTCGCTGCCATCTAATTCGGCCCCTGATTGATCTTTATCTAAATTAAGACATTGCTCCGTCCAGCCTCCTCCTTTGGCTCCCCTCCATTCGCCTCCCAACCGGGCTTTCAGATGCTCACAGAGGCAAATAGCTCCCGAGGAGTTGGATCTCTTTGTTTGCGCCGAGCTGGCGGCCAGTGGCAAGACTGTGGCGAGACTGTGGCGGAGCCCCATTTTCATCGGGCCGCAAATCTGACCGAAAAATCCTCTTAGAGCGCCCAGACTGAAAAGGGCCGCCCGCAAGCAAAGATGCCCTAGTCTGCAGCGCCGAAGACAGTCTGCGTTGGGCCGAGTGCAGTGCGTGCGAGTGCGAGTGCGAGTGCAGCGAGCGTGCACTCCACGCGCTGCCTGCCAGGGACTGTCTCTCGCCGCCACTCTGCAGCGCTGCCACTGCGAGCAGAGCCACAACATGAGGTCGCCGGCGAGCAATGGAGAAATTTGACGCAAATGCTGACTGGCGGTAACAATCTTGGCCCCTCGTCGCCAGTTCCTCGCCGGCCCACTTCCACTTCCACTTCCACTCGAGTCGAACTGGAATGGAGGCCAACCAGTGGGCGCACGTCTCGCCATTAGAACACCCACTGTTTTGGTGTGGGCCCCAAAACAGTCTCGCCAGCCTCGCACTTGCCGCTTTCCAGATCCGACGGGCGAGCGGCGCCCCACCACTTCCATGCAACTGTCTATCTGTCTGCGCGTCCGTCGGTCCGTCTGCTCGCTTCCGGCGCGTCCGTCTGACGCGCGGAAGAGAGCCAGTGGCAGAGGCAGAGGCAGAGACAGAGGCAGAGGCAGAGGCAGAGGCAGAGGCTGGGACTGAGGCTGGGGCGCCGGAAGAGGAGGAGGAGGAGGAGGAGTCGGGCGGCTGAGAAATTGGGCGAGAAATTTTTGCACCAGACAGACTTGGGCGGGCGCCAATCCCGCCAGTGCAACCTCCAACAGTCGCCCACAAATAACTCAACAGATGCCCTCCAGTGCAACAACAACAACAACAACACTTGCCGCTTGATGAATGAGCACGAGGCAGCGCTGGCCACGCGCCCACCGGCCCTTAGGACTGGCCCTTTGCGCTGCTCGTGGGGCGCCTCTGGACTGGCCAAGCTCAGGTGCCGGCTATCTAGGCTTATCGAAGGCCAGCGAGACTCAGCGAGGCCCAGCGAGGCGCCGGAAGCCGAGCGGAAAGTGGGGGCGACTTGGGCTGGCCAGAGGGAGAGAGCGGCCGGCAATTGGGCGGCTTGGGGCTGATGCAAGAGATAGCGAGAACAATTGGCTTGGAGGCGCTCCAATTATGGTCGCCGAAGGTTCGCTCGAGTGGGCAGATGTCGATGCAGTTGTTGTTGTTGTTGTTGTTGTTGTTGTTGGCAAGTTGGCAAGTTGGCGAGTTGGCGAGCTGGGCATTGCGTGCGTCTTTGTTGGCCGATAATTATTGTATCATCATCATCGTCATCGTTTCGTGTCGCTTTTGCGCGAGGGCACAGAAGCTGGCCGGCACGCGAGCCTCCAACTTGGCGGCCTCGCAAACAAAGCGAGCAGGATTAGGAGCAGAGAGAGAGAAACAAGGGGCCAAGATTAACCGGCTAAGTAGTAGCCAGGCAGAGCAGTGGACGCAGAGCAGTGGCCGCTCCAGTTTGGGGCCACGAGGCTCAAAGTTTGAGACTAAAACCTAGTCTCAAACTCAGATGGGCGGCCAAACAGAGACAGTCTGCACTGGAGGCTGTCTGTTTGGATAGGCAGAGTTGCGCGCGAGGGGCCCACTGCAGAGCGGAATAATGGCGCTCTAATTGGGACGAAAGTTTGGGGCCAAACTGGTGTAGAATTTCTGGCCTTGCCAGTGGGGGCGGCCTTGTTCACGGTGATCAGCATGATGAGCAGCCCCAGTCTGTTGGCTCGTGCACGCAGCCGCTCGGTGGCAGTGGAAGGCCGCCGGTGACACTGGCCACTGACTTGGCCGCTTGGCTGCGGCACGGAAAGGCAATAGTTTGGGGCACGATCTTTCATTAGGAGGACCATGACAGATAGATCAGGCGGGCGATCGTGTTGCCCTCGACTGGAGCTGGAGCTTGAGCCAGGCGAGCAGGCCCATTGGTCTTTAATGGGCCACTGCTCGCCGCTGGCTGATCGCGGCCGCAAACTGTCTGCAGCCGCCAGAGGGCCGCCCGCATTCGCCACGGAGGCCAAATTGGCGCCCAGATGGGCTCTCTATGTCTCTCTATGTCCCTGTGTGGCCCAGTAGATCAATGGAGACCAATTTGGGCGCTTTCCAGCCGGCCAAGTGGGGCACGCAAGTTGATTTGGGCAACAACTTTCAACAACTTGCGCCACACAAACAGCCTCTTGCGTGCGACATCATTCCTCCTTGTCCCTCATTGGCTAACTCGACTCCACTGGCAAGTTGGGCGCCCCACTAATAGGACAATGTTTATTCTGCCTGTGTGTGTGTGTGTTTTTGTTTTCCCCGCCGTTGACTAAAAACTGGCCCCTGCAGCTTGGGGGAAGAGAAAAGATAGAGAGAAGAGAATTTGGGCAACACGAGAGAAGGACAGAAAGAGCACGTTTGCTTAGGCGGCCAACTACTTATCGCGAGTGCATATGGCACTTGGTCTGGGGGAGGGAAATTTGCACACAACATGCATGGAACAACAGTCTGCGCCAGACGAGCACCAGTTTGTCTGGCCGCCTTTTGTGGAGGAGCCAACACAAGAGACAGGGAAATGAGTGGTTAAAATGGGGGAAATTGCCCCATCGAGCCGGCGGCTTCACGCAAGCAATGAGTGAATAAAAAGATTGTTGAGCTAGTCTCGAGCAAGCAACGCAAGTTAGTTGCCAAGAGACAGCCTCAAGGCGCCTTGGGCAACGCCGCCAAAGTCTCATGACACGCTCCTTTGGGTCCGAAGTTTGCCAAGTTTGTGCATTCTATGCAGTCTATGCAGTCTATGGAGTCTTTGGAGTCTTTGGAGTCTTTGGAGTCTTTCTGAAGTCTGCCCCTTGGCGCCCATTTGGAGGTGCGCCTTTTCGTTTGCATTGGTCACGTCCGGAAAAAGCGGCCGCTCAAAATAATATGCCCACTCTTATCATTTTTCCATCCTCTTTCCATCCTCTCTTTTCCAACCACTCCATTCCAAGCGGATGCAAAACTCGCCAGACGAGGAAACTTATTTCAACCGAGCCGGCTTTCTCTCAGCTAAGGAGGGCCAAGCAAATGCAAGTGCAGCCAGAGAGAGTCCAACTGGGGACCAAGCAAACCAACTGGGAAACCAACTGGGAAACCAACTGAACTGAGCCGCCCAACTGAAGCGAACCAGAGCAGCGGACGGGCAACTCTTGCGCTCCAGGCCAACTAGCTTCACTTCCAATGCTCGAAAGTTGTGCTCGGGTTTTAAAAGAGCTGACAGTGGGCCCTTTTCTGGCCATCGTTTGGCACCAACCAAATGCAGAGAAGAGAGAGAAATTTTGCGGGCCTCTTTTTGTTTTCGGCCTGTTGGTTCGGCCGCCTCCAAAGGGGCAACAAAATGGATCCCAGTCTCTCTCTGTCTCTGGGCCAGACACTGTTTGTGGGCCGGCTCTTTGCATTCATTTGCGGGCCGTGGGGGCCAAAGAGAGTTGAAAACTGGCGCCGTTGAATCACTCGAGCGACTCTTAGGGCCACAAAGCGGCCCCAAAGCAGCCCCAAAGCAGCCCCAACCAAAGAGCCAAGCTCCAAATCAAGAGACCCCACAAATGCGTCCACAGTCCACAGTCCACAGACAGACAGACAGACGCACATAACGAGAACAAGTGAATAAATGAATAATTGGCTCGGCGGGCCGCTCGATGTGCATGCAATTTTTTCTCACACCACGCTTCTGGAAAGTGGCCGACCCTAAGGACAAATGGGCCTCGTCTCTCTTATTGCCCGCTCTCAGTGATCGGCCCCCTCGCGAGTGGGCGCCAGTGCAAAGACAAACTCGGTGGGGGCGCCCCATGGAAAGAGGCTTCGAGGGGGAAAATTGGTCGCCCGATTGGATGGGGGCTTCTTTTCTGAAAATCGGCCCCATAACGAGAACAAACATTGGGCCACCAGTTTGGCGCATTTGTCGCCAAAGCAACGGCAGCTCGACGGCGGCGGCAGCTCCAATGTTGCCCGATCTGCACCATTGGAGAGCCGAGTGCTCGAACGAGAGCTCGCTCGCCTGTCAGTGCCCATTCGGCTCCGGCCCGTAAACAGAGCCAACACGCAACAGTGACGATACATCGATCAATTCCCCTGAGCTGAAATCGTTGCACCACAATTGCAATCAGACATTAGCCCAGCGGGACACGAGCAGCCAGCCAGCCAACTAGACACACTCCAAAGGGCTCTCCAAAGCGATCGCTATATTCCCAGGCGAGCGGACGATTCGGCAAGCAGGTAAGCCTTATCCCCAGCTTGCCGCTTTTCGCCTCCCCCTCTCGGCCCAAGACTGTCTCTGGCAGGGCGTCTGGCTGGAGGTGGCTCGCTCGCCGCCCGGCCTGCTCGCCCACGGTGGTTTTTGGCCCCTCCTTCGAAGTGTGTGCAGCGAGCTTGGCGCCATTCTTGGCACGGTTCCATTTTTGGCCCAAGCTGAAACTGGCAGCCAGCTCGATCGGCGCCCAAGTGGCGCCCGAGACAGTCTTCAGCAGGCCAAGAAGCGTCGAGCTCAAGCCGAGAAAGAGGGAGAACGCAAAAAATGGGTCCCCACCGCCAAGCAATGCGCTCGGCAGGCCCGCGCTTCAAACTAGCCTCCGCTAGCTGGAGTCCATTGGGGGCCTCCTGATGGGCCTGTCATCAGTGTTGGGCCGCCAGTTGAGACAGCCGGCCGGGCGCTGGCAACTAGTCGAGCGCGACTGTCTGATTTGGCCCGCCAGCAGCAGCAGAGAGCGCCTAGGTGTGCACAGCTCTGGCAAGTCGCCGGCCGAGGGAATCAAAGCGCCCAGCTAGTTGGGCTTGGCGTCTGGTCGGAGCTTGGCTCTTCTGCTTGGCAGCCACACACGAAGGCTCGGCCGGAACTTGAGTCGAACTCGAACTGAGAGAGAGAGAGAGAGAGAGAGACTGGGAGTGGAAGTCGAGGGCAACAGAGTGCACGCGGGACCATCGTGCGAACTGGTCACAGTCCAATGGGTCGCCCTTAGAGCATCACTTATCAGAGACAGCCGAATATCCAAATGGTTGGGCTCTTTGTAGTCGATGTTGTTGTTGTTGTTGTTGTTGTCGTCTTTCTTGTAGCCCACATTTGAGCAGCCATTCTTCGAGTGACTTCAGATGGGCCACAAGCAGTCTCACTACGAATACTGGTGGTATCTTTGTAAATCGATCTCTCTTCTGTGTGCCCTAAGCTCCTCTTGCTGGGCCAGCAATTGGACTCCAAACGAACGAGTTGCCCTTCAGCGAGGCTTCTTCTTTTAATTTAAAAGATGAAATAAACTCCACAGTGTTTTATTGTGGCGCCACAATGGAATCATGCAAACGCATGATGCTCCAAACTCGGCGGGCCACTTTCCGACCTCAAACAGCGCCAATAACCACCGAGAGCAAGCTTGTTCCCTCTGTTTGTCATTAAGAGGGAACAGCTGCAGCTTAGGGCGAGCAGAGGGGCACTGGAAACTTAAGAGGGGCACTAGCCGAGAAGAGAGGAGACGAGACGAGACGAAAGGCAACGGAAGGAAACAAAACGAAAAGGGTTCTGAAATGGTTTCTTTCCTTTGGGGCGATACTGGTGAATTCGAGTGTGAATTCCGGCCCGATGAGAGATCTTCTCCGTTTCTCTGGCACACAAAATGCAGCCCTTTCCATTTCAAGAAGCAAGCAAACAAAAATTCCTCAGGATTAAATTACATCGACAAACAAAGGGCTCGCCATGGTTTCGTGTGACCGCTTGCCATTCCCGTTCGTTTCGTTTATTGATTGCCCAATGCCTCGGCCAGAGAACCATATGCATCCACCGCTTGATAGATAGGCCCAAAGAGAACGACAACTCAGAGTCCTTGTGGTGCTCTGGATGAAACTCTCTGGGAGAAAAAATACTATCGAGCTCCATTCTTTGAAACCGACCGGCGTTCACTCAATAGGATCTCAATTTCCGGATGATCTAGCGAAATACTTACAATAAGTGTCCTGTTTTAGCTTTTCCATCGCTTCGGCGGTCAACTTGCTGTTTGATTTACCCATTTTGCCTACTTTCAACTAACTTATTGCTACACTTCCTGCCAGGCATACACATAAGGACAATTTTATCGTTCTATCAACGGGGCTGCCTCTCTTCCCCTCTCCTATCCTTCACTTTGCTATCCTAATCAATCAGGAATGCCTTTCTCTCTCTCTCTCTTTGAATAAATTGATCCCGCTCGATCAGCAATTTTATCATCCAGCAGACTATGTCGCAAGAACCATCATGGACAAGGAATAATTACTCATGTTTCGGCGAATTGCATAGGCCCATGATCACTGACAGTTAGTGTCTGGCTAAGCTTATCTTACTCGATCTTACTGCTTCTCTCGAACCGTTGTTCAATCAAACACTCGATTGATTGGCCTCCCTCTCTCACAGTGTTGCTTTGATGTTGATTGAACATTCAGCATTCAAACCTCATGCACAACTGAATAATCTTGTTCCAGAGAGTAAACTCGCGGAGCACTGGGGGACTTATTGCAATTCAGGAAAACTTTACATGCACGAGTTGGAACTCAAATTGGAAGGGTAGTGGGAGCAAATTCAGACATGTATGAAATCAGTCGAGGACGCAGTCGCAAGAGTTTGCGTTGTTAGTTTGAACTAGGGTAGGCACCTAGCGCCATCTTTTTATTACCATAGGAGACTTCTCGCAGTCAATTCGGGCATGTTCGGATCTGTCTGTCCCAAGCTAATGCCAAGATATAATATCAGGGGAATGAATCCAAAATGAACTATCCGACCTCCGAATCTCAGCAGATAACCTAGTCTCATGCGACAGATTGATAAGGTTGAAATCTTGTTCTTGTCTGACATAATATTACAGTATGTATATCCTCACCTAAGTGATGGGTTAATATGCTGGTTCGATGGAGGTGTTGGAGGTTGACTTGAACGAATTCAAAACTTAGAATTGTCTTGGTGGTAATACCGTGCCTGATCCGATAGATTAGTTTGGCAAAGAGTCTGAGGTGGTTTCTTCAGAAAACGTGTCTGGAGGATTGTATCGAGATTAACGAGGATCTGGTGAAGTCTTTTCGCCGGCAGAACTCGTGGAATGTTCGAATTTTGCGCTCGAAGTGGGGCGCATGCGTTCGCACGCGACCCAGTACACGCGCAGGGATTTTCCTTCCTGCATGCAGCTCTAGTGCATTCGGATTCAGCAATCAAATGTGCGCTCTCTTCTCAGCATGCCGCTGCTGCTGGACACCTTGATGGCTCACCACAATTCTTGGAACTTATTCATTTCCAAATCTCCGCTATTTTCTCCCTATCCTGTATGCAAGTAGCCTGTATTAGATTGAGGTCTTGGCTAACCCTCGAATTATATCATTATCTATATTGTATCATTAACTAATATCACTTAGGTCTCTAAGTTTAGCTTCTACCCACAATGGCGAAGGCAATTGAGGGTCTGCATCATGGATTTGATGGTCAGCCAGAGACCAAGCTGTTCGGCAAATGGTCCTGCACCGACGTCTCAGTCAGCGACATGTCATTGCAGGATTATATATCGGTCAAAGAAAAGTACGCCAGATATTTGCCACATTCAGCCCAACGTTATGCCTCCAAGCGTTTTAAGAAGGCCCAGTGTCCCATCGTGGAACGTTTAACTAACTCAATGATGATGCATGGCCGTAACAACGGAAAGAAGTTGCTCGCTGTCAGGATTGTTAAACACGCCTTCGAGATCATTCACTTGATGACGGGTGAAAACCCTCTGCAGGTGCTCGTTCAGGCTATAATTAACAGCGGGCCAAGAGAGGACTCGACACGTATTGGTCGAGCTGGAACAGTCCGTCGTCAAGCAGTTGATGTCTCACCACTTCGGCGCGTCAACCAGGCCATATGGTTGCTGTGTACAGGTGCTCGTGAGTCCGCGTTCAGAAACATCAAGACGATCGCTGAATGTCTCGCCGATGAGCTGATCAATGCCTCCAAGGGTAGCTCCAACAGCTACGCAATCAAAAAGAAAGATGAACTCGAGCGTGTCGCCAAGTCTAACCGATGATTTGCTAAAATTATTAGAAAGTTTATGGACAGGGTTGAGAATAAACTTAAATTTAACTCTATTCAAGGTTAATGTAATCTCAATATAGAGAATGGATGATGGTCAATCGGTTAGAGTTGTATTTTAATGGGTCTATGTTTGGTACTCTTGTTTGTCTTGCCGGACTTCCCATTGTTGTTCCTACCGGCTCTTCCTGACAGAGATAAGCTCGCACTAATGAGCTGGTCCAAAGCCATCTCTTCACGATTATTTTTGGATGTTTTAGTGGACGAGGTTTTAGATTTGTTGCCAGTCTTCTTCTTGGGTTGCTCGGGAAGCGGCGGGAATTCCATCTCGTTGAGCTGCTGTGGTGGCTTCCCACGACCACCAGCCGATCTCACGAAAGAGGCAGCTGAGTTAGACGGACCTGGCATGGCAAGAGGATCATTCCCAGATGGATGACTTGAGTTCGCTATCTGCTGAGAAACATTGCGAAGATTGCTAGAGGACGATCGAGATACATTTCCAAGGGCGGGGAAATCAGAGTTAGATGGTAATCTTTGCTGCCTTATTTGTGCACGGATGGACTCGGGAATAAGACGACGAGGGTCATTCGCTGTTGCGGGAGTTCCTGTTGTGACAATGGCTGCATTTCGTGGCGGACCATCGTGATGAGACGAACGCGATGACAGCCGGAGAGGGGCGGCGTCTAAAACAATCGTCCTATGTTGACGAGCTTCACCGCGACTAAGATTATTGGATATCTCATGTACCTGTAAAAGATGTAGTCGATAGTCTACCTCAGAATCGAAGGCCGATGTAAATTGCTCATGACGACAATTTTCTCTCTCGCATAGGAAGTGCTTGGTCTTGAAATGATTTCTGAGGCTCTCATAATCCATGAAATAGATATGTTGGGTGGTGTTATGCCGACCACAAAGGTGACAATGGAAGTGTTCCCTGGACATGTGTAGAATAAGCTCATCTTGGTTGAAGAAATTGTTGTGACATAGCTCGCACTTGGGATGCCCTCTATGAGGTGTCTTGTCCTCACCGAATTGTTTGTGCTTTCTTAACGATTCACTAGTGTAATAACTGTATTCAAATGGAAAAAGTTTGTTATGTTTCAAACAAAGATCGCAGAGCTTAAGCTTGTGCCTATACTCAAGATGTGTTTCCAACTTCTGAACGTTCGGAAACCTGTACTTTGTAGGTTTGATGCTTTCCTTGACCACGGGATCATTCGGTTTCTTCGATTCCTGATCAGGTTCGACAGAATTTTCGCCATTTTCTTTAGTAGTGCACGAAGATTGTTCGTTCTCCCGGCATATCAAGCAATCGAAAGTCAACAACTTGTCGAATACGGTCCTAATCTTATCATTCTCGAAATAAATTCTATACCTAACATCGTATTGATAGCTCTTAAGGTTATGGTTATTAAATAACTTGCTCTTATTGGCACAAAAGACTACATCTTCCAATTTTTCTCTACATATTGGACATTCTTGCTGATCACAGATCGCCCTTAGGCGTGCAGAGCAAACGTAACATACATGATGATCACATTTTCCGTAAGCGTATATCTTTTCACGCTCGGGACCGGGGACGTTTTGAGCACATATGTCACAGACTGGTTCAGACTGGGTTTTATCCTTATTGTTGCTGCTTGATTTGTTGACACTCTTGTTTGCACTGTTGCTCAATGAGGCCGAATTGCTACTTGACTGTTCTTCTACTTTAGTCGGATTCGCTCGACGGACTACGCTGCCCACAGTCTTTTTGGCTGGGAGACCCCTAGAAGAATTGTTCTTCATCACAATTTCAATCTCATGAATAAATCTAAGGCAATCGATGTTGTTCACTTGAGTCAGACAACTATTCGAAGAAATATTCCAAGGATTTAAAATTTCCGATCATGCTCTCCATAACGATCCACACTAATGGTAGATTATTTGAGGCATGATATTAAAATGATGCAAATTTGGCCTAGAATTTAGTTGAATAAATGGCGGACGAATGGTCCAAATCTTATGCGTCTAAAGGTATAACAAGATAGAGATTGACGATTCAACGTTAATGCTTTTGCACAAGACAAGCGCAACGAGTATGCCGAGTGATCAAGCTCTAGGGTGCTTTTTTTTTAAAATTACCGCGTCTACTAGAATTCTAGGTGGCCTGTTCGCAATATTTTCATCTATGCCCCATGGCCCATGGCACAGCACGATCTGCTAGGCTGCTCGTCACTCTCGCTTAGAGCGGTTGAACGAAATTACGAAAATCACGAACGAAAAAAATACGAAATACGAAACGCTGTTTCGTAGAGAGCGCGTTCGTTCGTTCCTTTCGTAGAAAACGAA